>Ga0207415_1000030_pt1 | contig 193485 bp, 155 predicted proteins | sample Passage237A_FD_187369 | JGI IMG/M metagenome (GOLD analysis project Ga0207415, IMG submission 187369) | Cellulose adapted compost microbial communities from Newby Island Compost Facility, Milpitas, CA, USA - Passage2 37A (SPAdes) (version 3) ... | reverse complement strand
CCCCCCCCCCCGCCGAAGTGAATTCGTCGGGGCCCCCCACCCGCAATCGCTTCGGATGCGGCGGCTCGCTCAGGTTATCGCTCGCCGGCGCTCCTTCGCGCTCCGCGCGGGGCGGGACGGGGCTTCTGCGCGATTGAGGAACTGGGGCATATGTGAGAGGCAGGGTCTCGGGAGCGGAGTGGACTCACTGGGTGAAGGCTGGGGTTTTAGGTGAGTGTTCCGAGGAGATGGGTTCGGGTGAAGGCTCGGGTGAGCGTTTTGGATGTGATGGACCGGGGCCAAAAAAGAACGGGGGGTCTCCTGGGCTGTCGCATCGGTCCACCGGAAATGGGTGCGCAAGGGAGGCGATGGCCTCTGCCGCTGAGAGAGCAGGAGAGGGGGCGATCGCCTCAGCTCGGCGACTCTCTTCTACTGAGCTCTCATCACAAGCGAGGATCGGCTCCGTGACATTTCTGAGATGTGCGAGTTCCCTCGGGCTTTGAGGAGAGGGGGCCAACGCGCCCACCTGGGGCGTTGGGTGCAGGTTCTCCAAGGGGGTCTCAAAAAAATAGACTGGCTCCGGCGCTCGCTGCGACGAGGCCTTGATTGAGGCTCAGAGTGCGCGTGTATTCGAAGTGGAGATCGAGGCTGAGCGTGTCGCTGAGGTGGATGCGCACAGTTGGATCAGAGATCAAACCGTGCCGCACCCGTGACCCGAATGTGAGAGCGGCGGTTTCGAGGCCGGCGCGCGCGGTGGTGAACGTGTATTGGACCGTGGCGCCGAGGGCGATCGTGATAGGGCCGAAATGGTGCAAAAACCCGGCCTGGGCCGCTAGGTAATAGTGGGTGAGGGCTTCGAGGCGCCCTTTGCAGTTCGCTCCTCCCTGACAGCCCTCGAAATGGGCAATGCGCGGAGAGACTGCGCCGCCCAAGGTGACGCTTGTGCCTGGTTGGATCCATTGGCGAGCGTCGACGGAGAGCAGGGGATGGACGGCGATGGTGGCGCCGGCGCTCGGGGAGTGACCGAAAAAAGGGTTCAGGGAGAAGGCAGGGATGAGCTCGGTGCCATTGGTCTCTCCGAGGCGACGGGCCACGCCGAGCGGGTAGAGCGCGATCTGTTCTCGATCGGAGAGGCCATAGAAGACACGCGGAATGAGGCTATTGGCGAGGCGCGAGTTCACGGCGCTGTCAGGGAGCTCCTCGTCGCCGAACATCAGCTCGGGCGTCAGCGAGCCCATGAAACGACCGGCGGGGGTCGTGGAGCGGAGGATCAATGGCTCGGCCGCGCCCGCACGCGCGAAGAGCGACAGCGCGCAGACGAGCGCGCTCGCGCGACATATCAACCGGACTCCAAGAATCCGACTGAGACGTTCGAAGGGCCGCAATGCGGACATATCGCTCATGGCCGAACCCAGAACCTACGCTGGGTAGTGTGGAGCCGTAAGGGGCGGCTCAATCGCCTACCTGCCGCACTACGGATTTTTTCCGTGCTGGTTGTGGCGAGAGGGGACGTTATCGTCCTCTTGAGCAAAAGAACGACTTCAAAGCGAGTCGGTCACTATGGTATTCGGGGGGCACCCAGCGAGGAGGATCTGGCTCAGTCTGAGTCATTTCCTGATTGTTTCCAGCTGAGGCCCCCCAAGGAGCTCACATGTCGATTCGAAAAAGCCGTTCCATTGCCCTGACGTGTCTGGTTTTTGCCCTGGGCTCGGGTGTCGCTTGTAGCGAGAGCGCAGACCCTGGTGTCACCGGCGGAGCGCCCGGCGCAGGTGGAGACATCGGTGCGGGTGGGTTAGCTTCGGGTGGGCTTCCTGGTGCGGGCGGCGACGCCGCCGGTGGAGCTCCGGCGGGCGGAGCGCCTGGGGCCGGTGGAGACTCGGCGGGTGGAGCCTTTGCCAGCGGTGGAGAGAGCGCAGCGGGCGGCGCGGGCGTTGGAGGTGACGCCTCGGGCGGCACGGATGGTGGCGGCGGTACGGCCGCTGGCGGCACGGATGGCTCTGGAGGCATGGATGGCGCCGGAGGCTCCGGTCCGACTGTCCCCTTCAGTGAGGTCGCGAGTATCATCAAGGCGAAGTGTGGCGGATGTCACAACAAAATGCCGGCGACTGCAGACAAGCCGAACCTCAACAGCGACCAGGCGATCGACATGGCGTTTTCGAGCACGATGGCCATCAGCCATTGCGGCAACAACCCGCTCGTGACGGTGAACGAGCCGGATCAGAGCGCACTGATCATGCTCCTGAAGGGAATGTGCACGCCCGGCGGTCCCGGCGATCCTGCCCGGATGCCCCCGATGCCGAATCAGCCGCTCACTGAGACCGAGATCCAGACGATCAGCGACTGGATCGCCTCGGGCGCCCCTGGTCCGGTCTGATCCTGGAACGAAACGCCGCGCGGCCTCGCGCGCGGACGCGGCCATGCGAAAGGCCGCTCTGAGAAGAGCCCCTCTTTGAGGGGCTCGTTCGTTTCTTTCGTGAGAAGTTCCGCGGATGTCGCGCCCGGTTGCGCAGCGCGGCATTTTGCGATGCGCTGCTAGACTTGGAACCATTCCTTGAGGGATCGTCCGGCGAGATCATCTCGCCCCAAAGTGGACCGCTGACCATCACTTCGGGCCCCAGCGGGGGCAGCGACGGGATCCGCCTCTCCTTGGTCATCCCGACCTATTGCGAAGCGACCAACATCAATCCGCTCCTCGAGCAGCTCATCGAGCTCTTGGAGCCGCGCTTGCGAGGAGCCTACGAGCTCATTGTGGTCGATGACGATAGCCCCGACCGAACCTGGGAGGTCGCGGCGGCGCTCCGGTACCCCCAAGTGCGAGTGGTGCGGAGGCAGGGGGAGCGAGGGCTCGCGTCTGCTGTCGTCCGCGGTTGGCAGGTCGCTCGAGGGGACATCTTGGCGGTGATGGATGCGGACCTTCAGCATCCTCCCGAGGCGAACTGGGGACTTTACCAGGAGATGATGCGAGGCGCCGACTTGGCGGGTGCGACCCGGAACGTAGGTGGGGGAGGCGTGAGCGATTGGAGCATCCAGAGGCGCGTGGTCTCGCGTGCGGCTCAGCTCCTCGGGCTCCTTCTTTTGCCTGAGGTGTTCGGTCGGGTCTCGGATCCGATGAGCGGCTTTTTCATGGTGCGCCGTTCGGCGATCGCGGGCGTTTCCCTGAGCCCGATCGGATACAAGATCCTGATGGAGGTGGTCGCCCGCGGGCGAGTCCGTTGGATCGGCGAGGTCCCCTATGAGTTTCGGGAGCGCGTGGAAGGCGAAACGAAGCTCACGTACCGGATCTGCCTCGAGTATCTCCTGCATCTGCTTCGCCTGCGCTGGTCGCTGAGCTCGGCCTCGTCGACGATTCGTTATGGAATCGTTGGAGTTTTCACGCTGATCGTCGACACTGCGATCCTCTATTGCCTGTCGGATCCTGGACAGCTCGGCTGGTCCTTGTCTCTGGCGAAGCTGATCGGGGCGCAGCCCGTGTTGGTTCTCGCCTTCTGGATCCATGAGCACTGGACGTTCGCCCGCACAGCGCGCCCCGCGGACCAAGTGCTCCAGCGCGCGCTCGCGTTTACAGCGGTCTCTTGGTTGGGCCTGGGCGCGACCCTCATGATCCTACTTCCTCTCGTGCATTGGGCGTCTTTGAACCCCTATTGGGCGAACGCGATCGCGATCCTCGTGGTCTCGAAGATGACCCATTGGCTCAATCGTCACATCACTTGGGCCGAGGTGAGCGCACCTCCCGACCTCCAGCTCACGGAGCTCGGGCCCCTCGACTCAGAGCGCGCCAAGAGACTCCGGCAGGCGCGTGGCAGTGAGTTTCCTCCGCCCGGCGGCGAAGGACTCTGACGTTCTCGCTCGCGCGATCGCGATCTCAATAGGGCCGAAGCCTTCGTTGTGCGTTACGGATGCCTGTCCGCCCCCCTCGGGGCTAACCAAGCGCCTCGGCCTGAGCGCGGAGGGTAGCGCCTCGGCCTGAGCGCGGAGGGTAGCGCCTCGGCCTGAGCGCGGAGGGTAGCGCCTCGGCCTGAGCGCGGAGGGAAGCGCCTCGGCCTGAGCGCGGAGGGTAGCGGAAGGTTCCTCAGGAAACCGACGCCGCGGACGGTCGTCTTGCTACGATAAAAAACTCTGCTGTCGGCGTCTGGTCGAAGAGACCGAGCGTTGTTTTTGCGAGAAGGTAGGCCGGAAGTGCGAAGAACCTTCGAAGGAAAGGCAAGTGCGTGTAGCGGTTCGTGAGTTTCTTGCTGATCCAACCGAGCAGCGACGGAAGGAGAAAAATCTCAAAGGCTTTGGTGTTCGCAGAAGAAAGGCAAGGTTCGATGCGCTCAACGACAAAGCCCGCTCTTTCGACCATCTCACGCCAGCCTTCCTCGTCGTAGAGGTGGTGGTGCTTGAAGAAGGCGTCAACTGCGGCAGAAAGTTGGTCAGCGAGAGCGCGGGCCCCTAAGGCGCGCAGCACCTGATGAGAAATGAGGTCCCTCGTCCAATCGCGCTGGGGCACGAACGTCAAAAATAGCCCTCCAGGTCGGAGAGATTCGAAGATGTGGGCGAGGGCGCGATCCAGGGCCGGAATGTGCTCGAGGGAGCAATTGGCCAAGCAGCTTTGGAAGTCGGCGGCGCCAGGTGGTGCCTGGGTGATGTCCGCGGTGATCGCCCTCGAGTATGCACCGCGGGCCGCCGCGAGCGCGACCTCCTGATCATTGATGTCGATGCCGAGACTTTGAAGCCCGGGGAAGGCGATGCTCGCGAAGAGGCCGTCGCCGCACCCGACGTCGAGGAGCGGCGCTTCTAAGTTCTCTCTCCTGAGGACAGCGAGGCGGGCGCACTCCTTGATGCAGAGCGCGAGGGGAGTGTGAGGAAAGTAGCGGTCGAAATCCGACCGAGTGAGCTCAGCGGTCACGGCCTAGCGCATCATGCTCTTTGGAGGCGGTCAAAGCGAACCTCAGGGGCTGCCTGATGAGCGGCTGGCGGCGTGTCCGGAGGGGCTCCTTTCGGCCCGTGCGGCGGACCGCGTCGGGAGAAACGGAGGCTCCCTGTGGCGGGTCTGCTGCCTGGACGATATAACGCAGCAGTATGCTTCCTCCGCCCCGCCTGTCCCTGGTCCTGCCCGTATTCAATGAGGAGGAGACCATTCCGGAGTTGGCTCGGAGGCTGAAAGAGTTCCTCCCCCAATTGGGCGTGACCTACGAGGTCCTCTTCATCGACGACGGGTCGAAGGACCGGTCACTCGCTCTCCTCAAAGAGCTGGCCCGGGAGGAACCCCGCTACAAGGTCCTCTCATTCGGTCGAAACTTTGGACACCAAATCGCGATTACGGCGGGACTCGACATTGCGGAAGGCGATGCTGTGGTCGTCATGGACGCCGATTTGCAGGACCCCCCTGAAGTCGTCGCCGAGATGTTCGCCCAGTTCGAGGCGGGGTTTGATGTCGTTTATGGCATTCGGACCAAGCGTCACGGCGAGAGCATCTTCAAGAAGGTCACCGCTGCTGTGTACTACCGGCTGCTCCGGAAGTTACTTGGCTTTGAGGTTCCTCTCGATGCCGGGGATTTCAGGCTCATGTCGCGGCAGGTCGTGATCGCCATGCGTTCACTCCGTGAGAGGCATCGCTTCGTTCGCGGCATGGTGGCCTGGATCGGCTTCAAACAGACCAAGGTGTACTACGAGCGCCCGGCGCGCTTTGCCGGAGAGACGAAGTATCCTCTCAGCAAGATGCTCAAGTTTGCCATCGACGGCATCACGTCGTTTTCGGTGGTGCCGGTCCGGATTGCGACCTACCTCGCCATCTTGTCCGGACTTCTGGCGGTGGGCATCGGCATCTGGTCGATCTCTCAGAAGCTCCTCGGCGCCCCGGTTGTCACGGGCTGGACGACGATCATGATGCTGATTGCCGCAAGCTCAGCGGCTCAGCTCCTTGTGATGGGCATTTTGGGGGAGTACGTCGGTCGGACCTATGAGGAGGTCAAGAAGCGGCCCCTGTACACGGTGGCGGAGAGGGTGAACCTGGATGTCCCCGGTAGCCCGGCAGTGATCGACGCCCCTCCGCCCGAGAGTCTCTCGCGTCCCTAACGACGGACCGGCTGTCATTCGCACCAGATCTTCCTCCCTAAAGGCTTGGATGCTTGAGTGTCCGCAAACGGGGAGAGCAGGAGGCTCGGGGCCGTTCCGCAAGATCCCATGGGATTCTTCTGGCGTTGACGCTTGTGAGGAACTCCGAAATAGTCGGGAGCCTTGAATCAACCCTTGACGCAAAAGTACGCGGGACAGGAGCTTTCGGGCAGGGTCCGGCTCTTGCTGACGGCCGTCTTGGCCGGTGCTTCGACCTTCCTTGCCCTGAGCTCGTTCATTACCGGAGAGAAGCTCTCCGACGTACTGACCCACAACAACATTCCGATCGGCGTCAGACTGCTGACGATCGGAGCGGCCTGGCTCTGCGGATTGGTCCTAGGGGGCTTTTGCCTCTGGGGGGATATCCGTTCGGGGTCAGGGAGCAGGTTTCGACCAAAGGCGCTCGGGGCGCTCGCGCCGTGGACGCTCAGCGCGTATGTCCCGCTCTTGTATTGTCGCGAAGTTTGGGAGAAGCGCGAGTTCGCTCATCTCGTCTTCGTCTTGGGCTTTGGCCTCGCCCTTGAGCGCACGCTGGTCGGCTTCCTCCGCTCGAGCGACCTGGGGACGCGCTTGTCGCGCGGCGTCTTTGCAGCCGATTCGCGCTGGGTTCGCGGGATCACCCTGGCAGCGGCCATCTCCATGTCGCTGTTCTATTTCTGCCGCATTGGGCCGCTCACGATCATTAGCCACGAGAAGATGGCGACGATGAGCTCGGACCTGGCCGAGTACGACAACCTCTTCTTCAACGCGCTGCACGGCCACCCCTTCCGGTCTCCGGCTATCGCAGCGATGCTCAAAGACTTCAGTAGCCTGCAAGGGCACGCTGAGTTTTGCCTCTACCTCCTCCTGCCGTTTTACGCGATCTCTCCGGGGGCCCACGCGCTCCTTTGGATCCAGACGGCGCTCGTCGCGTTCGCGGCCGTGCCGCTCTACCTATTGGCGCGTGCGCGTCTCCACCCGATCGCGGCGCTCGCGTTCCCGGTGGTGCATCTCACGATGCCGTCGGTACAGCAGCCGAACTTCTACGACTTCCATTTCACGTCCGCGGCGACCTTTTTCCTCTCTTGGTTCCTCTACTTCGTTCACGCCACCTACCGCTCAAGCGCGCGGGGCAATCGCGTCGGCATGTACGTCTCCATGGCCTGCGCGCTGAGTTGCCGGGAGGACGTAGCGATTGGTGTCACGGTGCTCGGATTGTTCCTCCTCCTCCGAGGGGTCCTGATTCGGGATGGCATTCGGATTTTCCTGGCGGGTGCGATCTACTTCGTCTCGGTGAAGTTCGTGATCATGCCGCTCTTCGGGACCTGGTGGTTTGATAACCAATACGCCGATCTCCAGGCGCGGGGTGCCAAGGGTTTTGGCGCGGTGGTTCTGACGCTCTTGTCGAACCAGGCCTACGTTCTCAAGACCCTGATGGTGGAACCGAAGGCGCTCTACCTCCTGCACATGACGGCGCCGGTGCTCGCCCTTTGGCTGCGGCGCCCGATCTTGCTGCTCGCGATCTTGCCGGGGTTCGTCTCCACCCTGCTCGTCACGAATCGCCCTCCGCTTTTCCAGACTTCCTTCCAGTATACCTATCTTTGGGTCCCTTACGTCATCGCGGCTTCGATTCTCGCGGTGCGCAAGCGATTCGCCTTTGCGGCGGCGGTTCCTCTTTTGCTGGTAGGGCTCTCCTTAGACAACCAAAGGGGCCTGCTCCTTGGTGGGACCAGCATTGTGGGAGGGTTTAGCACCAAGACCTTTGAGGTGAGCGAGAGCGAGAAGCGCCGCTACCAAGATCTTCAGGAAATCATCGCCCTGATCCCCCCTGACGCATCAGTGGCAGCCACGGAAGCCGAAGGGCCCCACGTCTCCGCGCGTCTGGTCCTTTACAGCTTGAAATTCTCGCTTGGGCACGATCCAGATTACCTGCTGGTGGGTCACGTCGGGCACCGAGAGGAGTCGAGGAACATAAAAAAGGCCCTCGACTCAGGGAACTACGGTGTCATCGCGACCAAAGGCCACTTTATCCTCGCTCAGCGCGGCGCTGACCCTTCGAACAACCATGAACTGGCGAGGCGGGTGCGGAACCGATGACTACCCATGACCAGCCAGTGAGGGAAGGCACCGGCGATCGCGCGGCACGAAGGCGCGCGGCCCAGAGGCTCTTTGGGATTTTCAGGGAATGGCTCCCTCTGGTCCTGACGGTCCCGGCTCTCGTCGTCGCAGCCCAGCTCCTCCGCATTGTCGCGACGCGTCTTACCTTCCCCGTCGACCTCGAGTGGATCGAAGGAGGTCAGCTCCTGCACGCCTATCGGGTTCTGCGCGGGGAGGAGCTGTTCACTGAGCCGAACGTCGGGTTCATGCCCTACTCGTATCCTCCCGGGCATACGGTCGTGCTGACGGTGTTCGGCGCAATCTTCGGGGTCGACTACTGGGTCGGGCGTCTCGTGTCGTGCCTCGCCTTTGCGATCATTGTCGGGATTCTTTCAGCCCACGCAGCCGCTTCATTTTCGGCTCGGCCGCTCCGTATCGCCGCTGCGATCACCGCGGTCGGTATGATCGCTGCAGCGTTTCCTTTGACGGGCGGATGGTTCGATCTGATCCGTAACGATGAGCTGGCCTTGGGGCTCTCCCTCGCCGCCGCTGCACTTGCCTTCGATCGAGGGCCGATGAGTCGACGTCGGTTCATCACGACTCTCCTCGTGATGAACGCGGCGGTTTTCACGAAGCAGACCGCGGTCTTCTACCTGACTTGGGTTCTGCTTTTCCATTTCGTGCGCAATCCCCGCCAAGGATTCAAGCTCGGGGTGGGTCTGCTCCTGCTCGGCGCTGCCACTACGGGCTTTCTCGAGTGGGTCACGCACGGCCGGTATCTCGACTACACGGTGTTTCTGCTGTCGAAACAGGTCGTGCACAAACACATGTACCAAGATGCCCTGAATCGGTGGCTGGATTTTGCGCCTTTCTTGCCGGCGCTGCCCGCCGTTGCGGTCATCTTGGCTCTCTACGGGCTTCTCAATGCGCGGGCGCTCTATTGGCTGGGGTTGCTCGGCGCCGCTTTCCCGGCGTCCATGTTGCCCTATGCGAAGCAGGGCGGTTACATCAACAATCTCCTCCCCGTTGCCGTGATCAGTGGCCCCGTGGCGCTCATGCTCGTCGGGTCACTGGTGAGCAAGTCGCCGCGCCGGGCCGCGGCGCCCGTGGGGGCCTTGGCTCTTTTCGTTTTCGCAGCAGGATCAGCCTACCTTTCCCGCAGGAATATTCCCCCGTCTTTCGCGGTGACGCCCGCGAGGCGGGCAGCCGCGGAACGGCTCATCGAGTCCGTGAAAGCGCTCGGTCCGAGCGTGTGGAGTCCCCATCATCCGTTTGTTGCGATCAAGGCCGGTTCAAAGGTGGAGCAGGTCCACGAGATGCCGTGGGTCGATGCGTGGCTGGCTGGTGTTCAAGGCCTCAACTTGAAGCCTTGGGTCGAACGCACACGCCCCGAACATATCCTCCTGACGGGCCGCGAGATCCCGCTTCTGATGGAGGCGATCGCTGACAACTATCACATGGTTCGGAGGTTGTCAGAGGCAGAGCTCGTCCCGCCAATTACGGGTTTCCCTACCTATCCGCAGTACGTTCTCGCGCGTTCGGAGAAGAAGCCGAAGCAAGACTGCCTCTTCGAGTTCGAGTCGGCGCCGGGGGATGACTGGGGGCGGACCGGCCGAGCGTTTCGCTCGGGAGTTCGAAGTCGAAGCAAACACGGGCGGGCCATCGTCGGGCGCCGTGGGTATGTGCTCACTTCAGACGGAGGAGGAGACGACGAGACTGGCACCCTCCTTTCTCCCGAGTTCTCCGTAGAGAAACCCAAGCTCTCCGCCTTCGTGGGCGGGGGTGAGTCAAAGAAGCTGGCGCTTCGGGTGCGCGTCAATGACGAGGTCGTCGGCGAAGTACGGGGGGGCAACCACGAACTTCTCGAGCTCTTGACGTTCGATCTCAGGGACTACATTGGACAGTTCGCGCGCCTCGAGATCGTCGATGAAGATCCGCACGGACACATCCTCGTCGATCACGTTTGTTGGAACTGAGAACCCGCCCAGTGACGAGGCGAGGTGCCCCAATCAAGCATTGGGGGGCCGCTGGGCGGTGCGGCGGGAGGAAGCTGCTTCAGTGTTCGAATGGGTACACAATCTGGATCCCGGGTGCGGGGCTCTGCGTCTTGTGACTGCGGCCCGGTCGGCGACGTTCCAGGAACCAGAAAGCGCGATTGGTCGCCGTCTCCAGCACATACCCTGCCACGAAATCCTTGCGGAAGTTCAGATAGCGTCCGATCGCGCGTGACTGAAAAACCTCATTTTGCACGGCCCTCTGGGATCGGAAGGCATCTTTCGTCCGCACCAGCGGTACCACGACGTGAAAGTAGTCCGGGTCGAGAGACGGATAACAAGCTGCGCACTCCTTACCGTAGATACTATTGATTCCCTCTGTCCCACCGAAGCGAGCGATTTGTGGGTTCGCGAGTCCCCACATGTCGATGATGTTGGCCTCGGTGAAGACCGCGAAGACGCCAGCGTAATCGCTGACAAGCTTCTCGCCGGGGGTTCGGACCAGGTGGCGGGCGAGGTCGACGCTGCCGAGCAGATTCTCCAGAGTGTGCTTTTTGACATGCTCGGCGTGCCCGAGCTTGCCCCGCTCTGCCTGCGAGTCGACGCTCCCCATGTGGACCCGAATGGCGAGGAAGCCGAGCAGGGCGAAACCGGCGGCTGCCAAGGCGGGGCCGACCAGGCCCCGATAGAGCCAGGAAGGGTAAGGGGGGCGAGGACGTCTCTCGGTGGGGCGGAGAAGGGTCCCGAGGCCGAGCCCACAAAGCATCACAAAAAGCGGCACGACAGGCTGGAAAAAGCGCCAAAAAGGCATCCAATCTCCGCCGACCTTCACTGCGTAGCCGGCTTGTAGAGCGACGGCGAGGAGGAGGATGGAGGCGGGACGGCGATGGCGTCCGAGCAGCGCCGCGAGCACAAGCGGGGCCGAGTAGGCGATGCCGTAGTCTTCGATGAACTCGAGGAGCTGCCGGTAGCCGCGCGCAGGATCTTGTGCGGCCACGACACTCTTCGCGTAGTAGGTCGAAGGGAGCGGCAGACCGTAATATTGATAGCGCCACGCGAAGTATAAAAGACCTGCGCTTGCGATCGGGATCCCGATCCAGGCCAGGCGACGGAAGGAGAAACGCCTTCCTAAGATCGAGCTCAAGGTCTCGAGCCCGAGCGCAATGGCGACGGGGACGAAGCCGTCGATGCGAAGCAAGAGCACAGGCAAGAGCCAGAGCAAGGACCAATGTGTGCGGCGCCGAGGCTCCCGCAGATAACCCGAGTAGGCGAGACAGAGACAGCTAGCAAAAGCGACGGTCTCGAGCCCGGAGAGGGCGGCGCGGGTGAGGTCCGAGCAAGCGGCGAGGAACAGAACGGCTAGGGCTGCGGGAAGGCGGCCGCATCTCTTCTCGACCAGGCGATGAACGCCGTAGGCCGCCGCGGCGAGAAAACCGAAGGCGAGGAGACGCGCGCCCAGGTAGAGGTCGAGGCCGAGTCGGTGCACTGTGGCCACGAGGGCCATCCAAAGAAAGTTTGAGTAGCCTTCGGCCTTGAGGTCGTGGGCGTAGAGGGGCCCGCGACCGAGCGCGAGGTTCTTCGAGAAGGAGAATGTAATGTACGCGTCGTCGACCCTGAAGTCGCCGATGCGGCGAATCTGATCGAGCTCGATCGCGACGAAGGCGACGGCCACGATTGTGTACAGGAGCCAAAGGAGCCCTCTCCCGTCACCGCCGCGCCCTCCGCGATGTTTCAGACTGCGTGACAGCACAGAAAATGGTTCAGTGAATTCTCACCTGCTGGAGGTGGAGGAAGGTACGCTTTTCGGCGCGCAGGCGCAGCCAGCGAGCCTGTGCGGGCGGGAACTTCGCCTTCCACTCTTCGAACGTCTCGGCCTGGCGGGCGATTTCCTTCCAGTTTTCGCCGTCTTCACTGACCTCGATGACCAAGGGCACCGCACGCTCGGCACATCCCGCGCAATCGGTCCTATTCTTGACGGTTACGCGAGAAACCGAGCGAGTCTTCCCGAGGTCGAATCGAATCCAAGGTCGGTTTTCATTGTCGGTGCAGAAGAAGAAGCGAGTCTCCGCGCACTCCTGGTGGGGAGACTCGCAGCCCTTCTCTGCCGGAAATTTTGAGCTCGCTTCCCAGGGGAACTGGGTCTCGGCGAGCAACTGGGCGCGCTGTATCGCAGCTCCTCCCGCGAGAGCTCCTGCTGTGAGAAGAACCAAGGGCACGACGACGCGGACGAGCCGGGCGAACCAGATGTTGTCGAGCTCTCGTGAGGGGCGCTCCGCATCGTCGAGCGTCGCTTGCGCGAGTTGATCGAGCTGCTCGACTTCGCGAGAGCTGAGCTCGGTCTCCCAGAGCGCAGTAGTGTCCAGGTTCTGAAGCTTTTCGTAGGTCAGGACGGCGCTTTCGAGGTTCTTCTGCGCGAGGCGAACTCGGAGTGCTTCTCCGATGGATCTTCGTGAAGATTCCACAGGAGATGACTCCGATTCACTTGCACTCAAGGCCTCAAGTGCCCAGTGCACCGCGTCGAGGTAGAGGGAAGCGACGATGGCGATCGCGCCCTTCTCCCCCCCCTCTTCCGGTTTGAGGTTCCTCGCGGCCGTGAGAGTCGCATTGGCGCGGAGCACGAAGTTCTCGGTGCGCGGCGACCTTTGGCTGAGTTCACGCTTGAGTTCACGCGCCTTCTGTCCCTGCCACAACCAATCCACGAGGGACCAGGTTCGCGCTGGTGTCTCGGTGTGCGCTCCTGCCGCCGCTTCCGCTGGCGCCTGCGTTCCCTCGTTTGTCGAATCCTGCCCTACCTCGTTCGTCATGGGATGACTCTCTCCAACCTCGGGACTCATAGCCAATCTGCAGAAATAGACCAGACGTCTGCTCTCTATCGCCTCTTCAGTTTTTCCCTGTCGCCTCTCCCATAGCTCGGCTCAAGGCGCTCTTGGAGCCGCTCAATGGCCTCGTCGGTTGCGTCGGATTGATGCCCTTTCTTCCAAAGTGTGAAGTCTCCGAGCTCATCGTAGAGCCCATATTCACCGCTCCCGAGCACCGCCAAAATGTCTCGGTTGGTCGTGCCCATGCCGAAGGACCCGGGATGAATCAGGACATAGTCAGCGAGAGCTTGGCTGTGGCCGAAGGCGTAAATATGAGCTCTTGAGGACAGATGAGGGGATTCGCGCGTGGTCGCGATGACGGACGCGTCAGCAGGGATCTTGGACCGAAGGAAGGAGAGAGCTTTGAGGCGCTCGGCCTCCTCGTCTCGCTTGCGTATGAGCTCGGGAATCGAACCGCCGATGAAGGAGTCAGGACGAATGAGCGCGCCGAACTGGGTCGAATGGCAGAATATGGTGGCGGCGAGCGCAGCCGCTGTGCCAAAGCGGCGCGCAGGGTCCGGGAGGGAGCCGAGGTAGAAACTGGCGGCTAGAAATACGTAGCCCGTGCAGTGTGCGGAGTATTGATAGGTGATGGAATAGGTGGCTGGTGAGTTCGTGAAGATGGTGAAGAAAGCCGGGGCCAGAAGCAGGGCTCCCAGGGCGAGTCGTCGGAGCGGAATCAGCAGGACCGGCGCGAGAATGTGCAGCGCGTACTCCAGCTTGGAAGCTTTGAGCAGCTTTTGCATCACGAACCAGGGGTTCGTGACCAAGGTCTTGAGGACAGATCCGTAGCCTTTCTCTGTAGGTGTGGTCAGGTCTTCGTAGAGGCTGTCGAAGAACCACGGTCCGACGCTTGGCATGATCACGAACTTGATCAAGACGAACCAGATCGCTGATCCGGCGGCGAGCATGAGGCCAGTGCGGACGCGGTAGCCCGAGATCGCCAGGACCAGGCCGAGCATCATGAGCCCGGGCGAGACGTCCTCCCTGAGCAGCCAGAGGAGCAGGGTCGTAGCGATCGTGAGCTTGTGACGCTCAGTCACGATGCTGTAGAGGTTCAGGAAGAGAAAAGCCGGCAGGATCGTGAGCCAGTGGAAGTCGTAGAACTGCGACCCGTGCATGGGGGCGTAGAGAAGGTAGGACAGGGCAATGACCACCGCGTATCCTGCTGACACGAATTCGCGGGCGAGCAGATAAAGAGGGATTGCTCCGAGCCCTAAACACCCCGCTTGGATCCAGAGGAGCGCCTCGGAGGAGGGATGGATCGCGTAAAACGGTACAAAAAGCACCATCGCGATCTCCGCATGGACGGTCAAGGAATTCCCGTTCCCATCAATGCTGGAGCGGAAAGGCGCTCCGTGCATGGCGTTCCACATCAGATTGTCAAAGATCGCTAGGTCGTAGGCGCCCGTGTTGAAGCCGTGGTGGTTCCAGACCGTGAGAACACCGGTTGCGGTGATGTAGACGACGCTCGCGATTCCCACGATGAAAAGCGGGAGCCAGCCGAGGACCTTGCGAAGCCCGTTCCGCACCGAGAGGTGGGCGAACTTGGGGCCCATGAGCGGAAGAAACTGCGTGGCCGAAGCCGTGAAGCAGCGCTCTGCGACGAGCCCATACAGCGACAAGATGCTGAGGAAGATGAGCGGCTTTGTCCGCCCCGGATGAGGAGCGAAAAGTCCAGGCAGGAGCGCGAGGGGGATGACGGGCAAGAGGAGGTAGCCCCACCGGAGCGCGCGTGCGATCGCTCCGCGCGAATAAATGACGAAGGTGCCGACGAGAGTGAGCGCCCAGAGAACGCCGACACTGACCAGGATCTGGTCCCTGACCGCTGACGGCCAGGCGTTCTTTGCCACGAGGGCTGCAGCATCCGCGGTCCCCAGGGCAAATACCCATCCAAGGGCCGTTCCCTCAGCGAGAAACAAAAGGAGCGTCGTCGTAAGTTGTGAGAGGGCCAGGTCTTTCTGCGGTCGAGTGAGCCGAGAAGCGCGCGTCGCTGGCGGCATAGGCCTCGAACCTGTCACGTCCGACACGGGACGACAACATGAATGACGCCCGATCACAGGGCTCGCTTGCGCCTCCCGTGGCTGTCGCATTTGTGCTACGCGCGTCTTGCGCATGGAAGGGCACAAGTACGACGCGGGTTTCTACGAATACATCAACGCCGGCTCTCTCGCGTCAGCGCGGGTCATTTGTCCGCTCGTGACTGGCTGGCTCAAGCCGGACTCAGTGCTTGATGTTGGGTGTGGTGCTGGCGCTTGGTGCCGGGTCTGGGGCGAGGCGGGCGTGGTCGACGTCCAAGGGACGGACGGGGCCTATGTCGACAAGAGATCCCTCTTGATCCCGGAGAGCTCCTTCCACAGTCAGGACCTTTCCCAGCCTTTCGACTTCGGACGGAAGTTTTCACTGGTCACTTCCCTCGAAGTCGCCGAGCACATTCCGGCGAGCTCTGCGCGCGTTTTCGTCGAAAACTTGGCGCGTCACGGTAGTGTTATTCTTTTCTCCGCTGCGGTTCCAGGTCAGGGTGGAGAGTTTCACGTCAACGAGCAGCCCCTTGGATACTGGAAGAAGCACTTCGAAGCCCTCGGCTTCTCCTGCTTCGATCCGGTGCGGCCCCTCGTCGCGCGGAACTCGAACGTCGAGCCATGGTATCGTTACAACACTCTTCTCTATGTGAGAGACGACGCCATCTCAGCGCTCCCCAGCGCTGTTCTCGAGACCCGAGTGGACGGGGAGCCGAGCGAACTCGCTCCTTGGACCTGGCGGACGCGGAACGCGATCCTCGGAAGTCTGCCGACCCCGGTCCTTAACGGCCTCGTACAAGTCAAGCACGCTTGGGGTCGGCGTTTCCGTCCCGCAAATCGCTAAGGAAGCCCTTCGAATACGTCGTCGCCGGGTGGTGCGGCTCCTTCTAGGGGAGCGGGCTTACCTCGCCGTCCCGCTCTCTTCGAACGGGTAGACGACCCTCATGCCAGGCGCGACATCGCGCTCGGCGAGAGAGCGGTCCGGGAGTCGCTTCTCCAGAAACCAGAATGCACCGCCACTCGCGCTATCGAGCACGTAGCCAGCCACGTAGTTCTTGGAGAATTTTAGATAGCGGTCGATCTGAGGCCCCTGAAACATGAAGTTTACGATCTCTTTTTGATTCTTGAATCGATCGGGAGTCGTGATGAAAGGGACAAAGGGGTGGAAGTAGTGGGGATCGAGGCGCGGAAAGCATTCGGGGCAGGTCTTGCCGTAGATGGTGTGGGCGCCGGTTGCGCCCCCTTCGAGGGCGATGGTCTGGTTGCAGAGCCCCCAGATGTCGATCACCTGAGCCTCGGTAAATAGAGCGAAGACCCCAGCGTAGTCCGTTGCCCAGCGATCGCCCGGCTCTCGCACGACGTGCCTCGCGAAACGCATGGAGTCGACCAGGTGTAGTGTATGACTCTGGACATGGGCAATGTCCCCGAGCTTTTGTCGCTCAAGGGACGAGTCAGTCGTCGCAGAGTGAGCGCGTTTGGCTGAGTAGGCGAGCGCGAGAGAGCCGCACAGCGCTAGGGCCCACCGGGAGAGAAGTCGCCCCCTCCCAAATGGCACAGGAGCGGCGGGGAGAGCGACGCGAGACAGGAGCGCGGCTAGGCCGAGGCCGAGAGTCATCACGTAGAGGGCGAAACCGGGGAGCAGGAAGCGGTGGAACGGCATCCAATCGCCACCAACGTAGGCGGCGTAGCCCCACGTGAGGAAAGTTCCGACGATGAGGGGTAACGCTAGAGAGCGTTCCTTTCGGACCAAGAGGGACGCGGCTGCAAGAGGGAGCGTCCACGATAGACCGTACTCCTGCCAGAAGGCGACGAGCTGACGAAAGCCTCGTCCAGAGTCGACTGCGTCGACGAGCTGCTTCGCGTAGTAGGTCGTGGGCAGCGGAAGCCCGTAATAGGCGTAGCGCCAGGCGAAGTAGGCGAGCCAAATCAGAACGGGAGGCAGCGCCCACTTCAAGTACCTGCGGAGGCTAAAACGCCGCGTCAAGAGGGCGGAAGCGAACTCGACGCATCCGACGATCACGGCCGGTACGAAGCCATCGATCCGCATGAGGAACGTGGGAGTGAACGCGAGCAGCGAGAAGCGCCGGCGATCAGGGCTCTCGAGAAGATAGACAGACCAACCATACGCTAGCGCCGCCACATAAGCCGTGGTCTCTAAGCCGGACAGAGCGCTGCGCGTCAAATCCGTGCAGCAGGCAAGATAGAGCGTCGCGAGCGCTCCGGCGATGGGCCGGCCGCTCCGACTGACCACTCGGTAAACGCTCCACAAGCAGACCGAAAGCGCGAAAAACGACAGGGCGCGGGCTGTGAGATAAGGATCGAGGCGAAGCAGATAGCCGCCCGCGATCAGGATCATCCATAGGAAGTTCGAGTAGCCCTCGACGCGCATGTTATGGCTGTAAATGGGGCCATTGCCTTCGGCGAGGTTCTTCGAGAACGAGAAGGTGATGTAAGCGTCGTCGACTCGGAAGTCTCCGATGCGGCGAACTTGGTCGATTTCGATCGCGATGACGACGAGCGAAACAAGGAGGCCGAACAATGTGATGGGCCTTCGGTCTTTCCACCATCGAGCCCAGGACCGGTCGCGATGCGTCTGCGGGCCCTCCTGACTCATTCGGTCACAATCCTGACTTGCCTGAGGTGAAGGAAGGTCTTCTTCTCCGCCCGAAGCCGCAGCCACTTGGCTGGAGTGGGCGCAAGGGAAACATCCCAACGCTCGAAGGGCTCATCTTTCCGCGCCACCTCGCGCCACTCTTTGTGATCGAGGCTCACCTGAATGACGAGCGGTACGGCACGTTCTCGGCAATCGGAGCAATTAACGCGGTTTTCCACCACGACTCCGCTCACCTGCCGTTCGCGCAACAGGTCGAACTCGATCCAAGGGCGTTGTTCCTTTTTCGTGCAGAAGAAGGAGTTGACCCCTTCACAGGTCTGGGACGGGGACTTGCAGGCTGGTTCCGCTTCGAAGAAGGAACTGGCTCTAAAGGGGTAAGAGATTTGCTGCTGCTCGCGGAGATAAACGCGGAGAGGGCCGAGGTAGACTCCGAGCAGAACGAGCGACGTGATGGGGAGGATGAATCGAATGAAGCGCGCGCGCACAAGAGCCTCTGTTTCTTTCGTGGTGCTTGAGGAGCGTTCGAGGAGGGATCGGGTGACTCGCTTTAGGGTGCGGAGGTGTTCCTTCCGGCTTCCTCTGCCCCATTCGCTAGCCAGGGAGCTCTCGTCGAGCGTGACGAGGAGCTCCTCAGCGGCCTCCGTCGAACTGAGGATTTCGGTCAACAGGGCCCGCCGCTGATCCCGAGTGGCGGATTGGTCGTCGGACTCGGCGGGCGCTGTCGGCGACGTTACAAGCCCCGCGAGGGCGCTCTGAATCGCCTGGCTCAAGAGGTAACGGATGATCGGAGCTTGCGCCTCGCGACTTGCGTGAGCTTCGCTGAGACGATCTGCTGCCAGGGCGAGCAGTCTGGCTTGTTCTAACTTGTCGCCCTGGGCCCTCTCTCGGAGGCGCTTCGCCTTCAGTCGTCGGGCGCGCTCTGGCTGCCAAAGCCATCCCCACAGGCCCGTATCTCGAAGGTCCTTTTTGAACTCGGCGCCCGGAGAACGATAAGAGTCGGTCATAAACATCGGGGACTCGGGGCGTCCCCACTGGCACCCGCGTTCCATGAGCCCCGCTCGGGGCCAGGTATTCTTCGCTTGGCGCGCTCCGTCAAGGACAATCGCTTTGCGCGTGCGGTCATGTGCGCCCACTCGTGCCGAGCAGGCAGAAGGCTCCCGTCGAATTCATGACTAAGCGGAAGCTCCGCAGCGATCTGACGAGCGTTTGGCAACAGGCCGCGCTCGGTCGATAGCGCTTTGGTGCGCGTCAGACTGTCGGCGCCGTCCGCGGCGCTATTGTGAGAGCTTGATGACGCACTCGTCACTTCCCGAGGTCGCTTTGCCGAAAGGCAGGGCCTTGGGCGCGCGGATGCGCAAGGCGCCGCTCGAGGGCTTCGGGATGATCGCGCCGCGGGTCGTGGGACGCCCTTCTTGTGCCGCTTCGAGCTCGACGACAATGTCGCCTCCCTCGGAGGAGTAACCGCGATATGAGGCGATCGGCGCGCTCTTGGCAGAACAAGGGACGCCATCGGATTCCAATGCGACCACGACCTGAGAAGCAGGATCGATGGTCGGGACTTCACCCGACCAGGCGAAGGCCGGAGAGGAAGGGGGACCCACGACAACCGCGAGACATTGGCAGGCGAGAGCTGAGGCGGGGTCTTTGAGCCTTAGATCGTGCCGAGCTCCGAGCAGGGCAGGGCCACCGGGAGTTCCAGGAGCGGCCGTCTCGCTGTTTGCATCGAGGTTGGTCGAAACGGCGCCGGTGCTCCTTGCGGCGCGGGTGCCTTCCACGTCGAAGTCGACACTGGCATCGACGTCGGTGTTCACCTCAGCGCTCGCCTTGGCTTGAGCTCCGCCACATCCAGTGAGCCAGGCTGAGCTCGTGAGGAGGAGGGTAAGAGTGAGCGGCACTCCGCCCCGGGGGAGAGCTCCTCTCACCGCTAAGGGGAACGAGGGCACCAAGGTCTGTAACCGTGGGACTCGGCTCATGAACTCCTCCAGCATATGACTCTCGGCATCGTCCCATCTCGGGGCCGATTTGGGCAAGAGAACGCTTAATTGAGCTCTTCTCGTAGCTCTTCGATGAGCTTGCGCGCCTTGCGGCTCAGCTTTTCCGGTACCTCGACCTCGACGAGAACGTGCACGTCGCCCCGCCCACGGCCGTTGAGCTGGGGAATTCCTTTCCCGCGGGTGGTGAGGACCGTGCCCGGCTGCGTTCCGGCCGGGTATTTCACGACGATCTCGGAATCATCGGGCAAACGAACCGTGAGCTCACCGCCGAGAGCGGCGTCCGGGAACGAGACGCGCCGCCGGGTGCCGATATCGAATCCGTCGCGTTCGAATTCCGGATGCGGCTCGAGCTCGACATCCACATAGAGGTCACCTGGCTCTGCGCCGGGATGGCCGGGCATTCCTTGTCCAGGAACCCTGAGACGCTGGCCCCCATCGATGCCGGCGGGGAACGACACCAGGACCTTCCTTCGCTTTTCGACGTAGCGCTCACCGCGACACTCGGGGCACGGATCGCTGATCACTCGGCCCTGGCCGCGACAAGCAGGACAGGTCGTCGAGAACATGATGAACCCACGCTGGGTCGCGACCTGTCCGCTCCCTTGGCAAGTTCCGCAGGTCGTCGGTTTGGTTCCGGCCCGGGCGCCGCTTCCCTCACAGGCTTCACAGGGCGCAGCGCCTCGGATTTGGACCTCTTTTTTTGTGCCCGTCATGGACTCGGCGAGCGTGAGTGTGGCGCGCACGCGCGTGTCCTGGCCGCGCCGCGAGGTCTGGCCTCCACCGCCCCCGCCGCCACCAAATCCTCCGAAGAAGTCGGAGAACATGTCCTGGAAATGGCTGAAGATGTCCCCGACGCCTGCTCCTTGGAAATCGAAGCCCGCGCCCATGCCCTGGTGTCCGAAGCGGTCGTATTGAGCGCGCTTCTGCGCGTCGGACAGCACGGTATATGCCTCGGTCGCCTCCTTGAACTTCGCCTCCGCCGAGGGATCGCCCTTGTTTCGGTCGGGATGAAACTGAAGGGCGAGCTTTCGGTATGCTCGTCGAATGTCGTCATCGCTCGCGTCTCTTGCGACGCCGAGCACTTCATAAAAGTCGCGCTTTTCGCTCATGGAGTCGGGGCTTGGGGGAGGCTAGACCCGCGGAACTTAAGTCTCTCTTGGGCATTCACAAGGCCTAGGAGCCGCGAAAACGACGCGGCAGGCCGATTGTGGCGGACAATTCCACAGGATTCGGTGCACTTTCTCGCGCTGGGACGCGCCAGCGCGTGTCGGTCGGTCGGGGTGGAGCCCGCCACTTGGGGGGAGAGGAGGAGCTGCTCGGCTCTGCCTGGCGTACCTTAGGCCCCGGTTGTTGGAAGAAGTGTCTTTGCCTACGGTGGAGTGTTCATGAAGCGCGCACTGATCACCGGGATCTCGGGACAAGACGGCTCCTACCTGGCTGAGCTTCTGCTTTCCAAGGGGTACGAGGTGTACGGGCTCATTCGCCGCTCCTCGAGCTTCAATACTTCGCGCATCGACCATCTCTATCAAGATCCCCACGAGAAAGACGTCCGGCTGCGTCTCGTTTATGGTGACTTGAATGACGCGAGCTCACTGAATCGAGTGCTTCGGTCCATCAAACCCACGGAGATTTACAACCTCGGTGCTCAGAGCCACGTGAGGGTGAGCTTCGACGTGCCCGAGTACACGGGGGAGGTCACGGGTCTCGGTTGTGTGCGCTTGCTGGAGGCGATCCGCGAGACGGAGCTCGAATGCCGCTTTTATCAGGCCTCTTCGTCGGAGCTTTACGGCAACGTCGTGGAGACGCCTCAGAACGAAAGTACGCCGTTTCGCCCGCGCAGTCCGTACGCCTGCGCCAAGGCCTACGCTTATTACGTGACCGTGAACTACCGTGAGAGCTACGGGCTCCACGCGAGTAACGGCATCCTATTTAATCACGAATCACCGCGTCGTGGTGAGACGTTTGTGACACGAAAGATCACCCGCGCAGCTGCCCGCATCAAGTATGGCGTGCAGGACAAGCTCTTCCTCGGCAACCTCGATGCCAAGCGGGATTGGGGGTTTGCGGGGGACTATGTCGAGGGCATGTGGCTCATGCTGCAAGCCCCTGAACCGGACGATTACGTCTTGGCAACGGGCGAGTCGCACTCAGTGCGTGAGTTCTTGGATGAGGCCTTTGGTGCGCTCGATCTCGACTGGACCAAGTACGTCGAGATTGATCCGCGTTACTTCCGCCCGGCCGAGGTGGACCTGCTCCAAGGTGATGCCACAAAAGCGCGGAAAAAGTTGAACTGGCGCCCGAAGGTTGGCTTCCGGCAGCTGGTGCGCATGATGGTCGACGCGGACATGGCCCTCGTTCATAAAGAGCTCTACGGTCAGAGTAAGAGCTCTCTCATCGATCCCAGCGCGGGGCAGCCCGACTGATCGTCTCAGCTGGGCGAAGCGTTCGCTCTGTACCAGCGGATGGTCTCGTCGAGGCCTTCATCGAAAGGAACCTTCGCCTCAAAGCCGAAGCGTTCCTTGGCGCGCGTCACGTCGAGGGATCTGCGAGGCTGTCCGTTGGGTTTCGAGGTGTCCCACTCAATCTTGCCGGAAAAGCCGACCTTTTGGGCGATGAGCGCGGCGAGGTCCCGCATCGTGATCTCGAAACCTGCGCCGAGATTGACTGGCTCGGGATCGTCATAATGCTGGGCGGCTAGGACGAGTCCCCGCGCCGCGTCGCGCACGAACAAAAATTCTCGAGTGGGTGAGCCGTCCCCCCAGAGGATGACCTCTTCGCTGCCTTGCTCTCGCGCGGTCTCGAACTTGCGGATCATGGCCGGGATCACGTGAGAGGTCTCGAGATCAAAGTTGTCCTTGGGACCGTAAAGGTTCACGGGAAACAGCATGACGAAGTTTGAGCCGAACTCCTGTCGATAGGCCTGGGCCATCACGAGCAGCGCCTTCTTGGCGATTCCGTAGGGAGCGTTCGTCTCCTCCGGATAGCCATTCCAGAGATCGTCCTCGCGAAATGGGATCGGGGCGAACTTCGGGTAGGCGCAGATCGTCCCGGCGATGACGACCTTTTTCGTCCCGGCGCGGCGTGCTTCCTCGAGCACGTGGAGCCCCATCGCCATGTTGTCGTGGAAAAAGGTCCCCGGGCTCTTCTGGTTTGCAAAAATGCCCCCGACCCGCGCGGCCAGATGGAATACGAGGTCGGGGCCATAGCTCTCGAAGAGGCGGCGCGTCTCGGCTTGGTTCGTGAGATCGTATTCGGCGGAACGCGGAGCAAAGATCTCGGTGGCTCCCTCGCGTTCGAGCTGCTCGATGACGTGTGTTCCGAGGAAACCTCCTCCTCCGGTCACGAGCACTTTCGACGATCTGAGCTCGAGGGCCATGGGATCCTCTCCGTTAGCTGCTCGGGCCGAGGCGTTTTTCGAGCGAGGCGATCGTCCAGCGGAGAGCGACGAGCTCTGCCTCCTTGTCGGCGAGCTCTCCACTGAGCGACAGAAGCTCCTCTTTCAGAGAGTCCGGGGCGATAGCGGAGCTCTCGACCCGGCGCTGGTTCTCGACGGCGAGCGTCTGGGCGTACAGGGAGAGGTCGGTGAGCTGCTTCTCGAGGGCGAGGATGTGCTCCCCTCGCTCCTTGAGCTGAGCTTCGAGGGCGAGGTTTTCTTTCTCGAGGGCAGAGTCCGGCTCCGTGCGCTCGGCGAGCGCGCTCTCCTTTTTCGCGAGTTCCTGCTCGAGGTCGGCGACTCGATCGGTGAGCTCGTCGACTTCGTCTTCGCTTTCTTTGAGGTGCGTCTCGAGGGTTTGGATGCGGGCGCGGGCCTTGTCGAGCTCTTCCTGTGCGAGGAGCGCCTCTTCGAGCTCGCGCTCGAGCCGGCGCACGCGATCGTCCGCCCATTTCCGCTCCTTCTTGGTGCGTTCGAGCTCCCGCTCCGTATGGGCTGCCTTCTCGGACAGCTCTTCATAGGCGGTCGCGGCAAGGGAAGCGGCGCGGGCCTCGCCAAGTTCCGTGCGCGTGGTGTCGAGCTCGCGGGTTAAGCGCTCCACGGTCTCGCGCAGCGAGTTCAGCTCCGCCTGATCTTGGGCCGCGCTCTCCAGACGTCCGAGCTCAGCTTCGAGCTCTCGCTCGCGCCTCTGGGCCAAACGCAGCTCATCTTCGAGGGATTCGAGGCGCCGCTCGGCGCGGGCGCCTCGCGTCACCTCTGCCTGCCGTCCCACCTCGAGCGCGAGCTGTCCGGGCATCTGAACCACGGTCATGTCGTCGAGGTCCAGGGTCGCGAGGGTTTCGGCTGCTCCGCACAGGGCGATGTAGTAGTCGACCTGATCCGATTCGCCGCCGAGCAAGGCGTTGTCGAGAGAGGGCACGGGCGCCGAGGTCAAAGACAAGCTGACCACCGCGAATCCGACAAAGGGAGTCTGGGCCAGGAAGGCAACGGACTGAAACGTCGTCTTGGTCAGACGTTCGAGCTCTTCGTAGGGGAGCCAGCGCTCCGCTTTGCCGAGTAAGCCCGACGTCGCCCCTGACGCGGCGGCCGAGACGACGACGATGCCGTCAGAGGCGATGGCGCGTCGGGCGGCGTCCAAGATCTCTTGAGGGCGGTCATGCTCCTCGAGGTTCGTCACGATGGCGACGTCGTAGGCACCGTCGCGCACGAGGGTGTCGGTGAAATGGGAGTAGGTGACGCGCCGCTCGCTGTTTTGGCCGGCTGCCTGGGCGACGCGACGGGCGTCCGGGTCGGCCACGTGACAGAGACGGGCGCCGCGCCCCAGGACCATGTCAGAGGCGCGTGTGAGCGCGTTTCCGATCAAGAGGATGCGGCTCTTTTCGAGCAGCGGTTCGACATGGGCAAGGGCGGCCGCGATAGGGCTCAGAGGGACGAGGCTCATGGGACAGGTTGGCTTCCGATCGCGGCCACGCTACCACACAAAGCGCGCTCATCGGACCCCGAGAAGGCCGACGAGAGTCCTCTAGCCGCCGCTTTTTTCGCGTTCCCATGAAAGTCGTCCACAAGAAAGTGCTGGTCGCCGACGGGCTCACCCCCGTCTCGGCCTACCTGGCGCTCCGCGAGCACTCGCCGCGGGGGTCGTTCCTGTTCGAGAGCGTCGTCGGCGGTGAGCGGTGGGCTCGTTATTCGATCCTCGGCTATCGCCCCGAGACGAGCATCGTCCTCTTCGGAGAGGCGGGGCAGGACCCCTTCGCGCGTCTCGCGGAGCTCGCGCCGGCCGGCGGCGAAGACCAGAGCGATCCCGCCGAGCGCTTCGCGACGGCGCACGTCGGGCTTCTCGCTTACGAAATGGTCCATTTCGCGACGAAGGTTCCCCGTTGGCCGAATGAGGTCGAAGGGCCGATCGCGCGCCTTCTCAGTAACTGCACGGTGGTGGTCTTCGATCACCTCAAACAAACTCTCACGATCGCCTCCACGGTCGCGGAGGAAGTCGAGCGGGCCGAAGAGTTGCTCCGGCAGGCTCCTCAGGTCGAGCCATTTGTGCCTCCGGATCCCGCAGCTCTGCCCGGGGATGTCTCGGTGACTCAGAGTGAGGCTGAGTATTCGGAGGTGGTGGAGCGATGTCGCGAGTACATTCGCGCCGGTGACGCGTTCCAGATCGTGCCCGCGCGCACGTTCAGCGTCCCGGATCAGGGGACCGATCCGTTCGAGGTTTATCGCGCGCTTCGCGTACTTTCGCCGGCTCCTTACATGTATTTCCTGGACCTTCCGGAGGAACAAGGGGCGCCGCGAGTGGCGATCGCAGGGGCGAGCCCGGAGACGCTGGTGCGCGTGGAGGGGGGCAAGGCGTTCCTCCGTCCCATCGCTGGCACGCGCCGGCGGGGCCGCACTCCGGCCGAGGATGAAGCGCTTGCCGAAGAGATGCTCGCCGATCCGAAGGAGATCGCTGAGCATGTCATGCTGATCGATCTCGGCCGGAACGACATTGGGCGCATTGCTGAGTACGGCAGCGTCAAGGTCCCCGAGCGGATGTTTGTCGAGCGTTATAGCCACGTGATGCACATCACGAGCGTTGTGGAAGGACAACTCCGCAAGGGCCTCGGACCTTGGGACGTGCTCCGCGCTACTTTCCCAGCCGGTACGCTCTCGGGCGCGCCGAAGGTGCGGGCGATGCAGATCATTCGTGAGCTCGAGCCGCGCCCGCGCTTCTCCTACGGGGGAGCAATCGGATACGTCACGCGGGGCCAGGATCTCGATTTTGCGATCGGGATTCGCACAGTGGTCGCGCGGGATGGACGCTTTGAGGTCACCGCGGGCGCTGGCATCGTGGCGGATAGCGATCCTCGGCTTGAGTGCAAAGAGACCTCGAACAAAGCGCGCGCCGCCCTGTCGGCGATTCACGCAGCGCGGACGCGGCAGACCCAATCGAGCTGAAGCGCGACCGTTTTCGGAGCTCAGAGGAGCTCCCGCCGACTTATAAGCGGGAAGGGGCGCTCGGCAGAGAAGCGAGCGCCCCGCGCGCCGCTTACAGCCAACCTTGTTCCCGGTACCAAGCAGCCGTGAGTGCCACGCCTTCGGCGAAGATGACGCGGGGCTCCCACCCGAGCTCAAGCCGCGCGGCGGTTCCGTCGCAGACCCAGCCCGAGGCTCGGAGCTCGTTGCACTTGTCGACGGTCAGCATGACCGGCTGATCTGTGAGCTTGCCGTACATCTCGCTCACGCGGGCGGCCGTACGTACGAGGCGCTCAGGGAGCGGCACGCGGACCCAGGCGCGCTTGTTGAGCGCCTTCTCCACGAGGTGGATCATTTCCTTGAACGAGATCGGGACGCCATCTTCGACGTAGTAGACGGACCCGCTCGGGACATCTGCGGTCAGCGCCTTTACGCAGGCATCCGCGCAGTCCGGCCCATAAACCATCGAGTACATCGCGTCGAGCGGATTGGTCAGCGGCAGCACGCCGCTCATGACCGCCTTGAAGAAGATCAAGATCTCGCGGTCTCGGGGACCATAGATGGCCGGGGGCCGGAGGATGACCGAATGAAGCTTGTCTTTCTGGGCGATGAGCAGCCTCTCAGCGGACAGCTTGCTGCGCCCGTAGGCGGTGACCGGCGAGGTCTCTTTGCCGACACACACGGCCGGTCCGCCTTTCTCACTCGGACCACCTGCCGCCTGGCTCGAGACGAACACGAAGCGCTTCACGCCGTGCTCGAGCGCCGCGTCGAGCATCGTCTGGGTCCCCCCGGTGTTCACGCGACGGAACTCTTCGGCATCCTTGGCCTTGACCAAGCCGGCGACGTGAATGACCTCACTCACACCTTCCGTTGCGGCGAAGACGCTCGCGCGATCTTCAACGGACCCCTCCCAGAGGGTGACGTTCGGCAACGTACTCAAGAACTTGGTGTTGCTCGACTTGCGCACCAGCGCGCGCACAGCGATGCCCGCGTTCGAGAGCTGTTCCGCGACGTGCGACCCAAGAAACCCAGTAGCTCCTGTCAAAAGGACCGTCATGCGTGCCCCGATAGCAACGCGCCCGCTCGAGAGCAAATCGAGCGAGGGGTGATGTGCCGCCTCTCGCTCGGCCTGAGAGCCTCAGAGGGGCTTCTTGTAGATGCGGTAGGTCTTGTACACCGTCCCGCCCATCATCTTGATGCCGAGATTGACGGGAGCGTTGTCCTCGAGCGTCCAGGAGAGCTCGCCCCAGTCGATACCGAGGCGCTGTCCGCTCTTCGACATCTCCGCGTACATGAACGTCGAGAGCGCACCGTACTTCTTTGTGTTCCGGAACTTCTTGCGCACACCGAGAAGGGCCAGGCGTGCCGTCCTGGTTCCTTTCACCTTCAGACCCCACAGGAGCTGTAGCGCGCCGGTGGGGAGCAGTTTGCCCGAGAGGTAACGCAGGTGCTCGTTGATGTTCGGAATCGCGATCGCAAAGGCGGCGGGCTCTCCGTCGATGCTGACCAAAAAGGTCAACTTCGGCTCGAGGATGAGCTTGAAGTCTTCGCCGAGTTTCTTGAGCTCTGCGCGGGTGAGCGGAACGAAGCCCCAGTTTTCCTGCCAGGCGTCGTTGAAGATTTCCATGACGAGCTCGACCTCGCGGGCGATGTTCGTCTTGTCGAGGTGACGGATGCTGACCTCAGGAAGCGCTCGGATGGCCTCGGAAGCGCGCTGAGCCCTAGGGGGCAAAGGTCCGACGACGTAGCGCCAGGCGAAGAGATCTTTCTCCTTTTCGTAGCCCGCAGCTTCGATCAGCGGGCCTTGGTAGGGCCGATGATGAGGCATGAGCACCATCGGAGGGCGATCGAAACCGTCCACCAAGCAGCCCATCTCTTCGTTGGAGCCGAGGGACATTGGTCCGATGATGTCCGTCATTCCTTGGCGCTTGGCCCAGGCTTCCGCTTCGCCGAGCAGACGGCGCGCGACTTCGGTGTCGTCGATCGTGTCGATGAAACCGAAGAAGGCAGTCTTGCTGCCGTGGCGCTCGTTCCACAGATCGTCGATCTGAGCGGTGATGCGCCCTACGCAGACGCCATCTTTGTGCGCGGTAAACGCGATGCCGCGGGCGTGCTGCCAAAAAGGATAGTTCTTGGAGAGGCGTCCCTTGAGCTCGAAGTCGAGAGGTCGGACGTAGTGTCTGTCGTTTTGATAGATAAGGTCGACGACGTCCAAGAACTGTCGAAAGTTCCCGCCGATGGGGATGGTCTTGATCTCGATGCTCACTCTTGCTCCCTCCCAGATCAGATCACGCCGTACTTCTTGCCCACCTTTTCGAAGGCCTCGAGAGCCCTGTCGAGGTGGCTTCGCTCATGAGTGGCCATGTAGCTGGTGCGCAGCATCGCATTTTTGGGCGGCACTCCGGGCGAAATGAAGGGGTTCGTGTACACGCCGTACTCCTCGAGCAGGTCGCGCCACATCATGATCGTGCGCAGATCTTGGCGGATGTAGATCGGGATCACCGCGGTCTCGGTCGTCCCGAGCTCGAAGCCAAGTTTGCGCAGCTCGTCGCGCATGTAGGTGAAGTTTTCGTGGAGCTTGTCGATGCGCCAGGATTCTTCCTGCATGACCTCGAAGGCGGCCATAGCTGCAGCCACGCTCGGAGGCGCAGCCGCCGCCGCGAACATGAAGCTCGGCGCGAAGTGACGGATGTAGTCGAGGACCTTCCGCTCGCCGACCAAATAGCCGCCGATCGAGGCGAAGGACTTCGAGAACGTGCCGCCGATGAGATCGACCTGATCGGCGACGCCGAAGTGGTGCGCGGTGCCACGACCGAGCGGTCCGATCACGCCCAGGGCGTGTGCGTCGTCGACCATGATGCGCGCGCCGTGCTTCTTGGTGACCGCGAGGATCTTGTCGAGGTGACAGACCTCACCCTCCGCTGAGAAGACGCCGTCGGTGATCACGAAGGCGCCTTCATCGGGAGCGAGCTTCTCGAGCGCCGCGTCGAGCGACTCGGCGTCGTTGTGCTTGTAGCGGACCTGGCGGGCGCCAGCGGCCATTCCGAGACGCACGCCATCGTAGAGCGAAGCGTGCACGTTGCGGTCGATCACCGCGACGGTATTCTTGTTTGAGAGGATCGCGGAGAGGCTCGAGATGTTGACCTGGTAGCCGGTCGTGAAGATGAGCGCCGACTCTTTACCCATCCACGCCGCGAGTTTCTCCTCGAATTCCTCGTGGAGGCGCATCGAGCCGTTCACCAGACGTGAACCCGTCATGCTGGTGCCGAAGCGATCGATCGCATCTTTGGCAGCTTCGCGCACGCGCGGATGAGTCGTGAGGCCGAGATAATTGTTCGAGCCAAACATGATGACCCGCTTGCCGTTGATCTGGGCTTCGGGGCCGTCATTTAGGTCGAGCGGGCGGAAGAAGGGGTAGATACCCCGCTTGCGCGCGTTGTCCGCCGCGGTGAACTTATAACACTTCTCGAAGACGTCCTTGCCGCCGATCGTGGCGAGGGAGCGCCTCTGGTTCATGGATTCCTCCATGTCCTCGGAGCCTGCTCCTTCTGCTTCGTCGGCCGTGGTGGTGCTGGCCCCGTTCGAGCCGTGGTTGGCCGTGCCGTTGACCTTGGTCTTCTTGGGCTCAGGGCGGTCTTCGTCGAGTGCTGGATCGATGTTCGGTAGTTGGTAGCCGTCTCGGAGGATCTTCCAGGCCGCCTCCAGGCGGTTCGGGGCGTCCATGAGGCCTTCCGCGACTCTCATGACGCGGTCGTCCGAAACCCAGCGCATGACGCTAGGGTTTTGCAGAACACGGGTTCCCTGCTCGAGCAGCTTATTCTTCCAGTCCATGAGGCGGGGCGACGCTAGCGCGGGCTAAGCGCCAGGGAAACTCCGGAACGAGGTAGATTTCGGGTGCGAAGGGAGTGTCGCAGCAGCGGCAGAAACCCGAGGAAAAAGGCTAAGATCGAGGGCGGAAGGACGGAATGGTCTCCGGCCACGGGTCACGGCCCCAGTCAGGAAGCTCGACGTGCTCCAAGCTGAGTCCCCGCGCGGGGGCCGTCATGCCGAGCGTCAGACGGCTTCCTCCGGTCAGAGCGCTGAGGGCCGCCCCGGGGGGCAATCGGCCCCGCCCCACGTCCACGATCGTGCCGGCAATGATGCGCACCATGTTGTAAAGGAAGCGATCGCCGCGCACCCAGAGATCGAGGCAGCGCGGATCGTCCGTGGCCTCGGAGATTCGGACCTCAGTGAGGGTGCGTACCGTGTCGAGGCGCGGGTCCTTTGAGCTGCGAAAGGCTTTGAAGTCAAAGGTCCCGACGAGGGAGCGCGCCTCCTGTTCCATGAGGCGCTGATCGAGCTTTTCTCCGAGGCGCCATGCGTGATGAGCGAGGAAGGGATCTTCGACGGGGCTCCGCAAGATGCGGTAGCGATAGACTTTCCACAGCGGTTTTTTCCGCGGATCGAAGTCGAGATCGACCTCGGAGGCGCGAAGCACGGCGATATTTCGCGGCAACAGCCCGGTCAGGGCGAGAACCCAGCCCCGCGAGCGAATCTTTCGGGAGGTGTCGAAGGTGACTGGTTGAAGACGAGCGTGCACGCCCGCGTCGGTTCGGCTCGAACCGAGGACCTTGGAGGCCTCCGGGTCGATCTGGCGCAGGGCGTCGTCGAGATGACCCGCAATGGAGGGCGCGTTTTGCTGCTGTTGGAAGCCAGAATAGGCGGAGCCGTCGTAAGCGACGAGGAGCAGGTGCCGCGTGCGCTGCGCGGGCGATGAGGTGTCTTTGGAATCCATTTCGATGGTGCCCGCTCGTCTTAGCGCTGTCGCACGGCGTTGGTGGCGAAATCGACCCAAGGCGCGCTGCGAGCGCGGGCGGCCGAGCGCGAGCAGCGCTCCGCAAACGAGCGAGGATGGATCACTTCTGCGAGACGAAGTTGATGGGGATGTTGACGTCGACGCAGCCGCTTTGGGGCGCGGGGAACGATGCGCTCTTGAACATTTGGGTCACGCAGCTCGAGACGCCGGCGTCGTGGAGGCTGTCTTCCGCGACGGTCGCGCTGCAGACGCCTCCCGAAGGACTCACACGGACGGCCATGCGGATTTTTCCTTCGAGGCCGGCGTTCACTCGAAGCGCGCGGTTGTAACAAGTGCGCGCCTGGCCAGCCTTTGCGCTGAGCGCCGAAAGGAGCGCTGCCGTTTCGGTTCCGCCGCAGGGGCTCGAGCAGCCCGTTGCCACCTTTGCGGTTCCCGGTTTAGGGGGCGCAACTTCAGTCTTGAGCGGCGACTCTTCTTCCTCCGGCGGAGGAGGCGGCGGAGGAACGGCGAGAGCTTCCGTCTTCGGCTCTTCTTCCTGGGCCGGCACGACAGTCCTCTCGGGCACCTCAGGTTCTTTCTGGTTTTGGACCTTCCAGAATGCGAGCCCTCCACCCACGAGCAAGAGGAGCACTCCGAGCACGATCAATCCTTTACCCCCGCCACCGGTCGGAACTCCCGCGGGACGTTGACTGTCTTGCGATGGCTGGCGCTGTCCGGGCTCGCTCATGGAGGCCGATCATAAACGGCGTTCTCCGTAGGCGCGAGCCGCGGCGGTTTATTTTGGTGCGGGCGCGGGAGGAAGGCTCTCCGTTCCGATGCGGACGACGTCGACTCCGACGCGCACCGTGTGCCGCCCACCCCCGAGGACCACGCCGCGGAGAGGAGAAACATCACTGAAATCGCGGCCCCACGCGACTACGATGTGTTGTTCGCTGGGCAGGAGATTGTTCGTCGGGTCGAAGGCGATCCATCCTTCGTCCGGGAAGTACACGGCGGCCCAGGCGTGGGACGCGTCGGCGCCCACGAGCCGAGGTGTGCCGGGGGGCGGCATGGTCTCGAGGTAGCCTGATACGTATCTGGCCGCGAGCCCGACGGCCCTGAGCGCCCCCACGGCGACGTGAGCGAAATCTTGGCAAACGCCGAGCCGCTGAGCCATGACCTGGTCGAGGGGCGTCGCAATGTCGGTGGCGTGCGGATCGTAGGCGAAGTCGCGATGGATCCGGGCGTTTAGATCGATGATCGCCTCGATGAGCGGTCGACCCGCCGGGAACGAGGGCGTCGCATAGTTGAAGAGCGTGCTCGAGCGACGGATGAGCGGCGAGTCGAACATCATCTCTCGCGCGGGAAAAGCGGAAGGGTCGCGCTCGAGCTGATCGCGGACGGATTCCCAGGATCTTTGGAGGCCAGGTGAGCTCATGTCCAAGGGGCGAGAGAGAACCTCAAGCTCCGAGAGGGCCGTCACCACAAAGCGGTCATGGGGTTCGATCACCTCGACGGTGTCGACGTCATTCTGGAAATAGTCGCGGGTCGATGTCCGCCACGAGGGCCGAGGCTCCGTCTGGAGCGCCGTTCTTACGATGGACTGATGGACGAGATTGCGCGGGCGTTTGCGAATCACGTGCCGACCGTGGGAGACGAGGCTTTCGTACTCGTAGGTCGTCGTATGCGTGAGGCGATACTTCATAGCTCCGAGACGGGTTGTTCGATGGTCCCGGGGCCCCCTTGCACGCGGACGGGTGTGGAGTGAGCGAAATAGGCTTGTGTCAGGTCGTCAGAGAACTGCCAAAGGCTCGTCAGGGTGTCCTCGGCGAGGGACAGGAGTCCTTCGGCGCCATCCCTGGTGAGCGCTTCAGGATCGACCGTGAGCAGGCGAGCCTCGAGGCGCACCAACCGCTGCCGAGCCGGGCTCAGCGGGAAGGTGTTCTCTTGGGGGAGTGCGGTCAGATTCTGGAGCATGCCCTGTACCTGGAAGATGACGGATTGCGGGTTCGTGTGGTCAGTCAGGACCAGATCGGTCGCGGGTGCGGGCTGCAGGCTACTCAAATAGCGCGCCCGATAGGTCATCAGGCTGTCACAGATCACGAGAAGAGTCTCGAGCGGGACTCGGCCCTCCTGGCCCTGGTTCCGGAACGCCTCCAAAAGAAGGGTCAAAACGAAGACCGCGTGTTCGATCCGCCGCCCGGTGTCGAGGAAAATCCAGGCCGGGCCGCGGGTCATGCTGTTTTTGGTGACGCCGTGGAACGCGGACAGGGCGAAATAGATTTCCTCCACGAGAACAAGCACTTCGGCCATCTGCGCCGGACTGTCTTGTTTTGCTGGAAAATTTTGACTGAGGCGGCTCGACCAACCGGTGACGCGGCGCAAGCTGCCCCAAGTGTCAATGGAGAGTCGGCTGCGGGTTTCGGCGGTGAGCCAGTGGATCCGTTCCAGACAATTTTTGATCGAGTTCTCCGCCGAAGGAGCCGCAATCGCCTCGAGCAGCGCGGAGCTCAGCTTTTGATCCTCAACGCCTGCCGACATGCGCAGGACCCGAAGAGCGCGCCGCAGAAAATCGGCTACGTCTTTGGGCGTCTCGCTGACCTCGGTCGTCATCGGACCCATCGCGACGCGGATCAGCTTTGCCGCGGCGCTCGCTCGCGCGGAGTAGCGGCCGAGCCAATAGATGTCATCGAAGAGACGAGAGGGAACGTTCACGCCGCCGCGGCGGATCGCGAGCTTGACCTCGGGCATCCGGGGCAAGGTGGGCGCTACGTTTGGTCCTTCACCAATGACCCAAACGTCTTTGCTGGTGGTCGTGTTGCCCGGCAAGAGGAACAGGCCGTCAGGCGTATCGTTCACGCGGCCGAGTCCTCCGGGCATCACAGAGTACCCATCGCCCGTGTAACAGGCGAAAAGGCGCAGCACGAAGGCTGCCGTTTTTTGGAGCTCAGCGCCGACAGGGACTCGCGATGCTTCAGGCCAGGACTCCGCGACCAGCTGTGAGCCATCCTTTCGGATCAGATGGATCAGGTCCGCCTTTTCTTTGGCCGAGAGGGTCCCAGCGAGCGGCGACTCTTCACGTCTGTCGCCGAAAGCGGGCCGAATCCGCCACACGTCGAGTGTGTCGAGCACCTCCTCGAGATGCCGCGGATCGCCGAGGTAACGCGTCGGGATCGACTCGAGGCCGAGGGGCTTGCCGAGGACGCGCGCCAGCTCCGGGAGATAGGCGCGGAAGGCGGGAGACTCGATCAGCCCGGAGCCGAGGGGATTCGCGATGCCGACTTTTCCTGCGCGCACTGCGGACAAGAGACCTGAGACGCCGATGAAGGAGTCATCGCGCAGCTCCAGCGGATCACAGAAGCCGTCGGTGACGCGTCGCAAGATGACGTCGACGGGTTTGAGGCCGTCGAGCGTCTTCAAAAAGACCTCGTCTCCGCGCACGGTCAGATCGCGACCTTCGACGAGCTCGAACCCTTGATAACGAGCCAGGTAGGCGTGCTCGAACGAGCTCTCATCCTGGACGCCCGGCGTGAGCACGACGATGCGCGGCGCTTGGCCGACGCGAGGAGACAGGCGCTCGAGCGCGGCGCGCATCTCCTGGAAGTAGGCGTTGATCTTGGTGACCTGCCATTCGCGGAAGACGTCGCCCCAGAGCTGTCCCACGACCAGACGGTTCTCGAGAGCATACCCTGCGCCCGTTGGCGCCGCGGAGCGATCCGAATGGACCACGTACTGGCCGGACGGATCGCGGACGACGTCCGCGGCGTAGAGGATCAGGCGCGTTGGTGCGAGCGGCGGCAGATCCCGCAAGGGGCGGTAATAGTTAGGGTTGCCAAGGACAACCTCTGAGGGAACGACTCTCTCTTTGAGAATGAGAGCTTCTCCGTAGAGGTCCTGGAGACAGGCGCCGAGCAGCAGCGCCCGCTCCGACAGGCGCGCACTGAGTTCGCGGAACTCGGCGCCCGGGATGATGTGAGGGACTTCATCGACCTGCCAGGGACGCGCAGAGCCACCAGGAGTCCCGAGCAGATTGTAGCTCACCTCCTGCTCGCGCAGCCTCGAGCGCACGGTCTGCCGCATCATTTCGCCGCGACCAGCGCACTTTTTTGCGATGTAGTCGAGCAGCGGGCGCACATGCTCGCGCGGCGCGCCGCTCGGCTCAAAATACTCGAGGAAAGGCTGCATGGGGACCTTCGAGGCGGGAGATCGCCGGAGCGGCTCCCGGAGCTCTCACGTTGTGGCAGGTTCTTTCAACCTACCCACCGAAGCGGCGTAGGTCCAGGGTCATCGGGAAGTGAGGATTCACGCCCCAGCACTCGGGCACGTAACGGCCAGCCGTATGTCCTGCGGCATCGAAGCGTGCAATACGGCGACTCTCTGCGGCCGCAGCGTTGACGGGTCGCTCTTCTGCTGCGCGTCCTCCGGGATGTACGACGTGATAGGTGCACCCGAAGATCGCTCGTTGGTTCCAGCGGTCGTACACGGAGAAGTGGAGGGGACTGTGGATCCCGATTGTGGGATGGAGACAGGAGGGCGGTTGCCACGCGCGGTAGCGCACGCCTGCGACGTATTCGCCATGAGTGCCTGTGGGATGCAGGGGAACGAGGGTTCCGTTGCAGGTGACGGCATGGCGGCCCGGCGTCGCGCCTCGCACGCGCACCTGAATGCGCTCGAGAGATGAGTCGACGTAGCGCGCTTGTCCCGCCACCGACGTTTCTTCGCCGAGCACGTGCCAGGGCTCCAGGGCGCCTCGGAGCTCGAGTGAGATATCGTCCGAGGTGACCTTTCCGTAGAAGGGGAAGCGGAATTGGTAGTGGGGATCGAACCATTCCGGATCGAGATGGAGCCCGCGCTCACTCAAGTAACGGAGAGCGTCCGCAAGATCGCGCCGAACGAAGTGCGGCAGCATGAACTTGTCGTGCAGCGACGTGCCCCATTTGACGAGCTCTTCCTTGTAGGGATTCTTGCTGAACGCAGCGAGGACGGAGCGGAGCAGGAGATGCTGCGCGGTGGCCATCCGATGATGCGGAGGCATCTCGAAGGCGCGCATCTCGAGCAGCCCGAGCCTGCCCGTGGAGGAGTCAGGCGAATAGAGCTTGTCGATGCAGAACTCGGTGCGGTGCGTGTTGCCGGTGACGTCCACCAGGATGTTCCTGAGGAGTCGGTCGACAATCCATGGGGGCGGCGAGTTGCCCTGACGTTCAAGCTCCTTAAAGGCAACCTCGAGCTCGTAGATGGCGTCGTTTCTCGCCTCATCCACGCGGGGAGCCTGTGAAGTCGGCCCGATGAACTGGCCCGCGAACAAGAAGGAGAGCGCAGGGTGATTGTGCCAGAAGGAGATCAAGCTGCGCAGCAGATCGGGCCTTCGGAGGAACGGGCTGTCCAGCGTGTAATCGGCGCCGAGCGTCAGATGGTTTCCGCCGCCCGAGCCGATGTGCTTGCCGTCGACTTCGAACTTCTCGGCGGTCAGTCGGACCTGACGGGCGCTCTCATAGAGCTCCTGGGTCTGCTGGACGAGTTCTTCGAAGGTCGACGTGGGCGGCACGTTGACCTCGATCACACCGGGGTCAGGGGTGATCTTGGTGACGCGAAGGCGAGGATCGCTGGGAGGCGGATAGCCCTCGAGCATGATCTTGAGATTGAGGTTCGTGGCGGCCGTCTCCACGGCGCGCACGAGCTCAAGGTAGACCTCCGTGCTGTAGAACGGAGGCATGAAGATGCGCAGGATCCCCTCTCGCGCTTCCGCGCAGAGCGCGGTGCGGACGATTCCGCCCGGATAGGGACTGGACGTGGCGCCGTCCAGAGAGAGTCCTTGCCCACTTTCAGGGCCAAGTGCTCCCGGCCCTGCTGAGCCCGGCTGCTGCGCGGGGGAGTAGCGCAATTGGTAGGAAATCGGCGGCCGGGTCGCGTCTCTTCGTCCGAGCTGCTCGCGGGGCGGCAGTGGGGGCAGCTTGACTGTGGGGTCGACGGGGTAGTCATCGAGGCGGTCGCCTGGTTTTTCCCAGAGGATCGAGTCGAGCGGCAAACGGAAGCCCATCGGCGAGTCACCGGGAATCAAGAAGCAATGCTCGTGACGCAGGAACCAACTGCCGGAGTAGAAGGTGAATCCATTGTGAGCGAGGGGGAGCGCGTAGCCGACTACGTGGCTGAGACCCTGGTGGAAAACGCGACGGAGTCGCTCTCGCTCGAGCGGATCTTCAATATTGCTCTCAAGCGGATCGACGTTCTTGGGCAGGCGCTTCTCCCGCCACATGTAGTACCAGACGTCTTCGTAGGCGGGCATGAGCCCCTCGGTGCTGACGCCCAGAATCTTGATCAGCTCCTGGATGAAGAGCTCCGCTTCGCGGCTCGAATGGCCGAGGTTCTCGTCGGGCCTGGCGAAGCGTTCAATATCGCTCCAAATCGGCTCCCCGTCTTTTCGTGAGACGAGCGAGATCGCCCAGCGCGGGAGCTGTTCTCCTGGGTACCATTTGCCCTGGCCGTGGTGGAACATGCCCCCCAGGTTCCACAGCGGATGAAGCTTGCGGGCGAGGCGATCGGCGAGCGTGAACTTGTTTCCGCCCAGGGCCGCGACGTTCCACTCGGGAGCATCGGGTTCATCGATACTGACGAAGGTAGGCTCGCCGCCCATCGTGAGGCGGAGGTCCTCGCTCTTCAGGACTTCGTCTACCTGGTAGCCGCGCTCCAAGATGGCTTGCCAGGCTTCATCAGAATAGGGCTTTGTGATGCGTGGGACGTTGACGACGCGCGTCACGCTCATCGAAAAATCGAAGGTGCTGTCCGCCTTCTCAGCGAACCCTTCGATCGGCGCGGCCGAGGAGGGTTCGGGCGTACAGGCGACGGGGATATGCCCTTCGGAAGCGAGCAGCCCGCTGGTCGGATCAAGTCCGATCCAACCGGCGCCCGGGACGAAGACCTCACACCAGGCGTGGAGGTCGGTGAAATCTTCGGTCGGCCCCCGGGGGCCTTCGAGGGGAACCTCGTCGGGCTCGAGCTGGACCAAGTAGCCGGAGACGAAGCGGGCGGCCAAGCCGAGCTGGCGGCAGGCTTGCACCAGGAGCCAGGAGGAGTCGCGACAGGAGCCGCGACCGAGGGTGAGCGTCTCCTCGGGCGTCTGCACGCCGGGTTCCATGCGGATCACATAGGCGACGGTATTGGCGACGAGGCGGTTCAGATCGACGAGGAAGTCGACGGTGCCCCGCTGCGTCCGATCCACCCGCGCCATGAAGGAGAGCAGAGCGTCGGAGGCAGGCTCTTTGATGAGGAAAGGGGCAAGCTCGGTGCGGTCGCGAGTCGAGTATTCGAAGGGGAACTTCTGCGCGTACTCTTCGAGGAAGAAGTCGAAAGGATTGTAAGCGTCGAGGTCCGCGACCAGGTTCACCGAGATCTGGAAGTGATCGACCTTCTTCGGGAACACGACGCGAGCAAGGAAGTTCCCGTTCGGATCCTGCTGCCAATTGATGAAGTGCTCGCTTGGCGAGATGTCGAGCGAGTAGTGGTGAATGGGCGTGCGGTTATGAGGCGCAGGTCGAAGGCGAATGATCTGTGGACTGAGCGTGACCGGGCGCTCGTAACGGTAGGTCGTGCGGTGGTCCAGAGAGACTCGGATAGCCATTTTATGCCGTGACGGTGAAGAAGTGTTGCCGAATGGCGGTGCCCGCGGAGTTCAGGTTCGTCTGGAGCTCGTCGAGGTAGTTGTGGAGGCCAACCTCCATGATTGTCTCGATTTGTGCGTAATCGAGGCTCGAGCGAAGCAGGCCCACGATGCGCTCATCTTCCGTGAGGTAGCCGCCCGTCGGTGTGCCGGTGATGGCGTGGAGGCTTTCTTGCGCGCGGTGGACGCAGTGCCGAATCGAGCGAGGGAAGTTCGCGTCGAGCAGCAGGAACGACGCGACGTTCTGCGGCGAGATCGTGTGATAGAGCTGCCGATACATCTGCAGCGCGGACGCCGAGTTCAAGAGGGCTGTCCAGCCGACTTCGTCCACTGACGTGCCGCTGTCGGAGAAGACCGGCATCAGGATAAAAGAACGGACGTCGAGGATGCGCGAGGTTTTGTCGGCGCGCTCGAGCATTCGGCCGAGCCGCGAGAAGTGCCACGCTTCGCCGTGCGTCAGGGTGGCGTCCGTGGCGCCCGCGTAGTTCGTCCCGGCGAGCTTGACCTGGTCGTAGAAGCTAGCGAGCTCGTCGGGTTCGCTCTTCCTTTGGCTGGCCTCCATGACCATCAGGTAGAGAGCATTGACCTGTTCCCACATTTCTCGCGAGATCACGTCGCGAACGGTGCGCGCATTTTCACGAGCGGCGCGGACCGAAGAGATGATGCTGTTCGGATAGGAGCGATCGAAGCTCAGAAAGTGCGCTACGTTCTGCGGGCTCGAATCTTCGTAACGAGCGTCGTACCACTCCTTGTCGCCTGTCGTGGCGACGAGCGGAGCCCAAGAGTGTCGCTCGACGGATGCGCTGTCGAGCATCAGATCGAGGTTAACGTTGATGAAGCGCGCTACGTTCTCGGCTCGTTCGACGTAACGACTGGCCCAGTAGATGGCGTCTGCGACTCGGCTTAACATGAGATGCGGTCTTTGAAATCGGTTATTTGGAGAGCACCCAGGTATCCTTGCTACCGCCGCCTTGTGATGAGTTGACCACAAGCGATCCTTTTTTCAGCGCCACGCGGGTCAGTCCGCCTGGTTGCACGTAGACCCCTTCACCACACAGAGCGAACGGGCGCAGGTCGACGTGACGAGGTTCACAATGTTGACCAATCAAGGTCGGAACACGAGAGAGGGAGAGCGTCGGCTGCGCAATGTAGCCGCGAGGGTTGCTGCGGATGCGCTCGTGGAACACCTCGCGCTCGCTCGCCGTGGAGTGTGGTCCAATCAACATTCCGTATCCGCCGGCTCCGTCGGTCGCCTTGACGACAAGTTCTTCCAGGTGCTCAAGGACGTAGGCGCAGTCCTTTTCCCGAGAACAGACGTAAGTCGGTACGTTCCGGAGAATCGGATCTTCGCTCAGGTAATAGCGGATGATGTCTTCGACGTAGGCGTAAACGGCCTTGTCATCGGCGACTCCTGTCCCCGGTGCGTTGGCGATGGCGACGTTCCCCTTGAGGTACGAGCGCATCACGCCTGGGATGCCTAGCAGTGAATCGGGGCGGAACACCTCCGGATCGAGGAAGTCGTCGCCGATGCGGCGGTAGATCACGTCGACTCGCTCGAGCCCGCGTGTGGTGCGCATGTACACGAAATCATCACGGGTCAACAGGTCGTCGGACTGGACCAGGTCGACGCCCATCTGTTGAGCCAAAAACGCGTGTTCGAAGTAGGCGCTGTTGTAGCGACCGGGGGTCAAGACAACCACGCGCGGATTCGCCGTCCGCTCGGAGGCGAGGTAACGCAGCATGTCGAGCAGGCGCATCGGGTAGTCGTCGACCGGCCGAATGGAGAGTTGCTCAAAGATGCGTGGCAGCGTCCTCTTGAGGATCTGACGGTTCTCGAGCACGTAACTCACGCCCGAGGGGCAGCGCACGTTGTCCTCGAGGACGACGAACTCCCCGGTCTTGTCGCGAACGAGATCGGTGCCGCTGATGTGGCACCAGATGCCTCGGGGAGGTTTCAAGCCCACACAAGGCTTCCGGAAGTCGTTACAGGTTTCGATGAGCTCTCGAGGAACGACCTTGTCCTTGACGATTTTCTGGTCGCCGTAGACGTCGGACAGGAACAAGTTGAGCGCGAGCAGGCGTTGTTTGATGCCGCTTTCGATGCGTTCCCAGTCCCTCGCGCCGACGACTCTCGGAATGATGTCGAAGGGGAAGATGCGCTCGTTGTCCCCGGAGTCGCCGAGGGTGAATGTGATGCCGGCCTTGAGCAGCGCCTGCTCGGCGGCCTTTTGGCGGGCCAGGATCTTCTCCTGACCTAGATCGGCGAGTCCCTGGATCAGGGGCTGGAACCCGGGGCGCGGCGTGCCGGTTGCCTCGAAGATCTCGTCAAAAAAATCGGGGCCTTGCGGGTCGTATTGTGCGAAGTCCATGAAACCCGGTTCTTCCGAAAGTGAGACTGCCAGCTACGTGCTTCGGGAGCGCGGAGAATTGGTTTCTAATATGTTTCGCAGCAAACCGGAGCCGTATTTAGCTCTCGGATGTCGTTTCGACCTCGGGCTTCCGTTCGTAGAAGGTAGCCGCTGAGTCTCCCCAGGCGCGCGTCTTTCGGACTACGAGCCCCGACTCTGGGGGCAGCTCGAGGGTACTTTTCCTGGGATGGCCGAGGACCGCGAGCCCCTCTTCGGTGAGCAAATCGGCTCGGACGAGGCGCCGAAGCGCCGCCTGGGCGGCGTCGAAGTCGGTCCAGGGGGGATCGGCCAGGACCAGGTCAAACGGACTTTCTCTCAGCAGCGCTGCCCGGGCGTCGCCGACGTCGACCGAGAGGATGCGGATGCGGTCGCTCACGCCGAGAGCTTCCGCGTTCTTGCGGATGGCGATCAGAGCGGGCCTTCTGCGCTCGACGAAGAGGACACGCTCGGCGCCGCGGGAGAGCGCTTCGAAGCCGAGCGCTCCCGTTCCCGCATAGAGGTCAACCGCCAGGCGGCCCGGACGCCCGATCATCGAAAACCACGCCTCGCGCACGCGATCGGTCGTGGGGCGTGTGGCAGGGCCGCTCGGAGCGACTAACCTGCGTCCACGAAACTCCCCCGCGATGATGCGCATGTTAGGGAGTCTCCGTTTTGTTCCAGAGCTGTCGTCTCATACGCTGCCGGGACGCGTCACGGCGGGTGAGCAGATGAGCCACGCTGAGCGCAGCCAGAGCTTCGCCCTCCTGACCGAGGGTGGGCAGAACAGTCGGTCCAACTAAGAACGTCCCGTCCACGGGGCCGCGCAGCGGCTCTCCTGCGAGGCCTTTGAATCCGAGCGGAGTGATCTCGTAGCGCGGCCGCATCGGTTCGACGGCAGGCGCGATGAGCCCGAAATGCACTCGATCGATCTCCTTCTTTTTGCGATCTTTGCCGGAGCCTTCGAAGCTTACGGCTGGCAGACCGTCGTGAGGGCTATCGATGAGCTCGACGTTTTCGTCGAAGAAGGGAATGTAAGCCCGCAAGGAGGCGAGCACCGCGTCCCTCATGCCCAAGAGATCGCGCCCTTCGGGGCAGATACCCTCCGCGGTGAGCAGCGTCTTGCCGGCGAGCTCCTCAGAGCCCCCTGGCGCAAGGGAGAGCAGGGAGCGGCGCTCCAAGTAGAGCGCGGGCAAATGGGACCCGGGCGCCGCAAGGAATGAGTGCGCCGCGAGGGGAGCAGGTACGGCTCGATCCGGGAGCACCGCGCTCACCACGAAGTGACCGCCGAGCACCGACACGTGAGGCCAGACCTCCCGCGCGTTCTTTCGGATCTCGGAGGCCTCACAGAGAGCCGCGATGTCTTCGCCCGTCGCGTCAGTGACGACGGCGTCGGTTCCAGTCATGGACTCGGAGAAGTCTTCTTCGATACCGACCACGTGGCCGCGCTTGGTCACGATGCGTGTGACCCGGCCGTCGAGGCGACAGGTTCCTCCGTGACTTTCGATCCGCTCCATCAAGAAGGAGGCGAACTCCTGCTCGCCGCCGGGAAGTGAGTAGACCCCTCGGGCCCAGGCGCCATGCAAACGCGCCAAAGAAAACGGGCTCAGGTCCGAGGGCTCAATGCCGAGCGGCGTCGCGAAGAAGGCTGGGAGCTCGAGGATCTCGCGATAAGGATGTCCCGTCGGCAGCCGAAACGGGAGCTCGTCCACGGAGTCAGTCGTGTCTCCGATGGGCAGATGGCTCGCGTAACGGCCAGTCTCGAGCCGCTCCAAGAACGTCGCTGGCGGCCAGATCGCGGGCTTCTCGAAGACCGCGTCGATCTTCGCGTTGGAGTCGGAAATTGCTCCGTAGATCTCGGCGATGACCTGTTGGATCTCGGGGAACTCCCGCTCGATCTCGCGGGTGAAGAGCTCGATGTCCGGAGGAATTTCGAAGCGGAGTCCGGGGCCGAGGAACCCGAACATGGGGTTTTCGGCGATGGTGCGGCGGCGAAAACGCTGAGTCTGGGCGAGCTCCTGCAGAGCGCGGCGGAAGACCGGAGAGGTCGCGGAGAGCAGGGTGAAGGTGCGCCGGAGCAGCGGGGTGCCGAAGATGGTGTAGACGGGAGCGCGCGCTCGCTGGCCGAGGACGAGGACCTTGAGCTCACGCTTGGCCAAGATACTCGCGGCGAGCAGCGAACCGAGGCTGCGCCCGAGGACTACGACGTCATAGTGGCGAGCCGTCATGACTCCCTATTCACTCACAGCAGGTGGAAGGATACGGGTGACGCGCCTTCCGCTCGGCCCGACCTCGATTTGAACGCGCCCCTCTGAGATCCAGCGGAGAGCCTCCACAAAAGCGACGTGCTCTTCGGCCAGGATCCTTTGGCGCAGCGTCTCGCTCGTATCTCCTTCGAGCACCGGCACGACGCGCTGGGTGATGATCGGGCCGCTGTCGACGGTCGGCTCGACGAAGTGCACGGTGCAGCCTGCGAACCGGACGCCGTAGTCGAAGGCTTGTTTCTGGGCGTCGACCCCCGGAAAAGCGGGGAGCAGAGAGGGGTGGATGTTGATGGTTCGATCGCGAAACTCTTCAAGAAATCGGCCGCGCAGCACGCGCATGAAGCCCGCGAGCGCGACGTATTCGACGCCGTGTTCTTTGAGCGCCGCGATCAGGGCCTCGTCGAAAGCCTCCCGGCTCTCGAACTGGCGATGATTGATGACGAGAGTCTCGACCCCTGCCTGCCGGGCGCGCTCGAGACCGAAAGCGCCTTCGACGTTGCTGATCACGACTTTTACGTCAGCATCGAGTCGACCTTCCCTGACGGCGTCCAGGATGGCCTGCAGGTTGGTCCCGCCGCCGGAGATGAGAACTCCGAGCGCGAGGGTCACGGAGTGCGATCCTCCGGGTCGTTCACGTAGCGGACGCGCTCGCCACCGCTCTGTTCGGTGAGGTGACCGATCCAGTAAGCATCCTCGGAAGCCTCGGCGAGCGCAGCGACGGCGTCCGCCTCGCGCCCCTTCCTCACCATGCACAAGAGGCCGATGCCGAGGTTGAAGGTGCGGCGCATCTCGTCGAGCTCGACGGGGCCGCCTTCGCGGATGACGCGGAAGATCGTCGGCCAGGGGCGCAGCTGATCGAGCACGGCCCCGACCCCGTCGGGCAGGACGCGCGGCAGGTTTTCCGGAACTCCGCCGCCAGTGACGTGACAGAGCGCGTGGAGATCGGGACCAAGACGCTCCTGGAGGGAACGGACGGCGCGCGCGTAGATGCGCGTGGGGGTGAGCAAAGCCTCACCGTAGGTCGCGCCGAGAGCCTCACAGTGGTCCGTGAGCTTCGCGCCCATCTCACCTTCAATGACGCGGCGGGCCAGGCTGTAACCGTTCGAGTGAAGACCGGTCGAGGGCACAGCGATGATGGAATCATCAGCCTGGATGCGCGCGGGGCCGAGCAGGTTCTTGCGGTCGATGACCCCGACCGAAAACCCCGCGAGATCGTACTCCTCGTCCGCGTACATGCCGGGCAGCTCCGCGGTCTCTCCGCCGAGCAGCGCGCATCCCGCGAGCACACAACCATCAGCGATCCCTCGGACCACCGCGGCGCCGGTGTCCGCCTTGAGCTTTCCGGTGGCGAAGTAGTCGAGGAAAAACAGCGGCTGGGCTCCCGTCGTGAGCACGTCGTTCACGCACATAGCGACGAGGTCCTGACCGATGGTGTCGTGTTTCTGCAGAGCGAAGGCGACCTTGAGTTTGGTTCCGACGCCGTCCGTCCCGCTCACCAGGACCGGCTCCTCGAGCCCTTGGGGAAGGCCGCAGAGCCCAGCGAATCCGCCGATTCCCTCGAGAACAAAAGGGGTCTTCGTGCGAGCGCCGAGGGGTTTGATGCGCTCAATCATGGAGTTCGCTTCGTCGATGTCGACGCCAGCGTCCCGGTAGGTCACGGCCATGGGCGCCGCTTTACCAGAGCCCTGGCGGCGACTCCACCCAGCGGGAGCGATCAACGGGCGGCGGAGCCTGCGAAGCTCCTTCGGGGCTCGAAGGGCGCGAGATCAAGCGGCGCTGGACGACCTTCGGCCAAACTGAGGACGATCTGGGCCGTGATGGGGGCGAGGAGGATGCCCATGCGGTAGTGCCCGGAGGCGACGATCAGGCCTTCGATGCCAAAGGTGCCCACGATCGGGCGCTCATCGGGGGTATAGGGCCGGAAGTTCGACCAGCTATCGACCAGTTCCGCCTGAGCTAGGCTCGGGACCAGGCGCATGGCTCCGCTCAGCAGGCGGTGCACGCCCTGAGCCGTGACGGCCTTCTGGTAGCCGACGAACTCGAGAGTCGAACCCACCACGACGCGCCCGTCGCTCCTCGGGACCATGTAAATGTCCGATCCAAAGAGTACGGACTGGAAGCGCGGAAAATGCCCGTCGAGCTCAATGACCTGACCGCGGGCCGGCACGATCGCTCCCCGCTCGAGGGGCAAGCCGCTCACGAGGGGGGTCCAACTTCCCGCTGCAACCACTGTCCAATCCGCGCGGAGCTTGCTTCCGTCATCGAGGAGGACGCCCGAGACCTTTTTCTGCTCGGAGGAGGCGAAGTCGAGGCCTCGCACCCCCACACCCGAGCGGATCGTCACGCCCGCCCGCTCAGCGGCGATGCGGGTCGCTCGAAACAGCTTTCGGGGAGCGATGTGGGCGTCGTCCGGGAAATGGATCGCGCCTTTGGCCTCCTCCGAGAGCGCCGCGATGCGCTGGCGCGCCTCGTCCCCGGAGAGGTCTTCACCGCTTCTTGTTTCAGTCTGGAAGGCGCGGCGGGTGCGCTTGTCTTTCAGCTCTGCCTCGCTGAAAGCGACGTCGAAGGAGCCGCCCTCGTGGAAATCCGTGTCGAGGCTGGTCGCCTTGTGGAGCCGCCGGATCCACTCTGGATACAAACGTCGACTCATCCGGCACAGCTCCAGGAGAGGTCCCGGGCGGACGTTCTCAATCTCGGGGCCCAAAATGCCCGCCGCCGCGCTCGACGCCTCCGCGCCGGGGAGGGCCTTTTCTAGTACGGTCACGGAAAAACCGCGCTCGGCGAGCCCCAAGGCTGCTGAGGTGCCCATGAGCCCGCCACCGATGATGACGACGCTCTTCTTCGCAGGGTCGGCCATGGCCCTCTTGTGCCAGGGAATCGGCTCGCGATCCACGCCGGAGCGCCTTCGTATTCCGGGGGGCTATTGGTTCTCGCGTTTCGTCCGCTATCCTCCTCGTTCGACTCAAGGAGCTTCGAGAGGATCAATGGCCGGGGACAAGAAGAAGACTGCCGTCTGCGCAAGCTGCGGATTTTCCAACAAGCTGCCGCTCGACGCGGGTCGCTGCGTCTCGTGTGGCGCCCGGATGGACGACGGGGGTCCCGTCTCCGCTCGCGCCTCCACGCCGAACAACGTGATGGCGGCCCAGTCCTTCAACCTTCTCTGGTTCGCGATCGCCATTGGCGTCATGGTCGTGCTCACGGGCGCGATCGTGGTCGGTCTCCCCGCGGTCATCCCGGCGCTCGATTTCGAAGGTTCTGCCGGCATGATGGTCGCGATTCCGGTTTGGTTCGTTGGAGGGATGCTCGTGGGCCTGATCTCTCCTGGAAGAACGTTCACCGAGCCCGCCGTCGCGGTGTTCCTCGTCGCGCTCCCGACCGCATTCATCCTCTACAGCGGCCAGACTGTGCGGACGATGCCCGCCTTCATGTACGTGCTCTTCTCGGCTCTCGGCGTGCTCTTCTCGCTCATCGGCGCTTACGTGGGTGAGCGCTTGCAGATGAGCGGACAGTAAGAACCTCCGCGGGCGCACGGCGCCGCTGGGCCGCGAGAGGGACACGACTCCGCCGCGGCCGATGGAGAAAGGTCACTTTCGACCTTTTTTCCGCGCTTCCTTCTCAGCCTTGCGCGCGTTCTTGCGCGCGTTCTTCTCGCTCTTGCTGAGGGTTTTCATCTTCGGAGCGGCCGGTGCGCCCCCACCCATGCCGGGGAAGCCACCCATGCCGGGAAATCCACCCATGCCGGGGAAACCGCCGAGTCCCGGAGGCATCCCGCCGAGACCGGGCAAGCCACCGCCGCCCATGAGCGAGCTCAAATCTGGCATCCCAGCTGGCATCTTGCCGTTTTTCATGGCCCGACGAGCGTTCCGCGCGAGCGCGAGTCCCTTGAGGCCAGGGATGTTTCCGAGCATCCCGAGATTCTGCCCGAAGCCGCCCATCATCTGCTGCATGAAGAGGAACTTCTGCACCAGCTCGTTGACGGCTTGTTCGGTGTGACCGCTGCCGCGCGCGACGCGGCGAGCTCGGCTCGGCTCACGAACGAAGGACTGAGGATCGAGCTTCTCCGAGCGAGTCATCGACTGGATCATGGCTTCGATCCGCGAGAGCTCACTCTCGTCCACCATGTCCGCGGCGCCGGGCGGCAGCATCTGGCTCATGCCCGGGATCTTGTCCATGAGGTCGCGAATCGACCCCATCTTCTGAATCATTCGGATCTGATTCAAAAAGTCGTCGAGCGTGAACTGCCCCTGCATCATGCGGAGCGCGTCTTCCTCCGCCTTCTTCTTGTCGACGACCTGCTCGAAGTCCTTCATCAGGCCGACGACATCGCCCATGCCGAGCACGCGACTGGCCATGCCTTCGGGGCGGAACTCTTCGAGTTTGTCCGTCGTCTCGCCCATACCGACGAACACCACGGGGGCGCCGGTGATCTCGAGCACGTTGAGCGCGGCGCCGCCGCGGGCGTCGCCGTCGAGCTTGGTCAGGATGACGCCGGTGAGCTCAAGGCGGGAGCCGAAGCCGCGGGCGGTCTTCACCGAGTCCTGGCCGATCATCGAGTCGACCACGAGCAGCGAGTTGCCCGGCTTGGTGAGGGTGTGGATCGAGGCGAGCTCTGCCATCAGATCTTCGTCGATCGCGAGGCGGCCCGCGGTGTCGTAGATGATGACGTCGAAGCCTTCCTTCTTCGCGTGCTCGAGGCCGCTCACGCAGATCTCGACGGGAGTGGCGCCGGGGATGTTCCAGACGGGGACGTCGATCTGTTTGCCGAGGACCTTGAGCTGCTCGACGGCCGCCGGGCGCTGCATGTCCGCGGCGACCAGGAGCGGCTTTTTGCCTTGGCTCGCGAGCAGGCGCGCCAGCTTGGCCGAGGAGGTCGTCTTTCCGGAGCCCTGGAGGCCCACCATCATGATCCCGGTGGGGCCTGAGCTCGCGTAGCGGATCGCGGGGCGCCCGTCGCCCTTGAGAAAATTGACCAGTTCGTCGTGGCAGATCTTGACGAAGACGTCCGACGCGCTGGCCTTATGCGTCACACCCTCTGCTTTGACGCGGGTCTGGACGGTCTGTCCGAGGGCAGCTTCTTCTACGCGCGCGAGGAATCGTTTGACGACGCCGAGCTCCACGTCCGCATCGAGGAGCGACTTGCGCACCTCGACCAGCGCGGGCTGGATGTTCTTGGCGTCGAGTTCGGTGAGGCCTGCGAGGCGATTCTTGGCTTCTCTGAAGCCGGAGGAGAGTGCTTCGAACACGGTAAAATTCCGAAAGTGGGCAAAGGGCCCAGGGAGGGCCCGCCCTTAGCACATCTCGGGGTCCGAGTCCTCTCCGGGGCTGGACGCGAGGTCGTCGGTCCTGAGCGCTTCGGCCCGCCCGTAGAGATCCCGCTTGCTCAGGCGCTTGCCTTCGCGGTCGCGCGCTCCGGAGAGCTGACTGACTACATCTCGGGTCGACAGGCCCGCGCGCAGGAGGTCTTTGATCTTCTCATCGATACCCTGCTCGCCCTCTTCGGGGGGAGTGTCCCCGCGTGCCCCTTCCACCACGACGGTGAGCTCACCGAGCCACTCGTCGCGCCCTTCTCCGGCGCGATCGAGAGTGGAGTGGATCACCTCTTCGAACTTCTTCGTGAGCTCGCGCCCGATCACGACTGCGCGCGGCCCGAGCAGCTCATGGAGCTCGGCGAGCGTCTCCTGAATTCTTCGCGGCGACTCGAAGAACACGATCGGGCAGGCGAGGGAACGCAGCTCGAGGATCGCTTCGCGCCTCTTGCTGGTGCGCCGCGGAAGGAAACCGAGAAAGTGGAAGGCAGATCCGCCGAAGCCTGCGAGCGCAATGGCGCTGGTAACGGCGCTGGGCCCGGGGATCACAGTGACCAGGACGCCCGCTTCGCGGGCGCGGCGGACGAGCTCGGCGCCCGGATCGCTGATGCCAGGCATACCTGCGTCCGTGACCAGCGCGATCGTCTCGCCCCCTTCGAGGATCTCGAGGGCGACCTCGATGTCGCGGGCCGTCGAGTGGGCATGCAGAGAATGCAGTCGCTTTCCTTCGATTTGTAGATGCGAAAGGAGTACCCGCGTACGGCGGGTGTCCTCTGCAAAGATGCGATCGGCGGAGCGAAGAGTCTCTACCGCTCGGTAGGTGATGTCTCCGAGGTTCCCGATCGGTGTGCCGACGAGCGCTAACGTGCCGCGACTCATCGGCCCACTAGTCCACGATCACGGCGTCGCCGAGGCGCTCCGAGAGGTATTCTCGAAGTTTGCCGGTGAGTCGAGCTTCGAGCTGGCGGACACGCTCGCGCGATACGCCAAATTGATCGCCCAAGTCCTGCAGCGTCTTCGGTTCATCGGCGACGAGCCGCTCATCGAAGATGATGAGATCTTTCCCCTGCAGCTGCTTGCGGAAAGCGTCGAGGTGTTCACGCACGAGGAAACTGAGCTCGGCGCCTTCGTTCACGGCTTCGGGAGACGTGCCAGGTGAGGGCAAGAGCTCGACGCGCGAGATCTGGCGTCCGTCCGCCTCGCTGACTGGGGCATCGAGGGACGCGTCATTGCGCGCAAGCCGCTTGTTCATCTCCTCGACATCCCCTTCGGTTACGTCGAGCCTCTTGGCGATTTCGGCGTTGCTGGGATCGATGCCGAGGGCCGCGAGTTTTGCCTTCTCCTTGTTGAGATTGAAGAAGAGCTTGCGCTGAGCCTGGGTGGTACCGAGCTTCACGAGCCGGAAGTTCGCGAGGATGTAGCGCAGCATGTAAGCCCGAATCCACCACGCGGCGTAGCTCGAGAGTTTGACTCCGCGGTAAGGGTCGTACTTCCGCACGGCCTGCATCAGGCCCATGTTCCCCTCTTGAATGAGGTCCATCATGTTGCGGTACGCGCGCCGATACTCGTAGGCGATTTTGACGACGAGTCGCAGGTGCGCGGTGACGAGCCGTGCCGCAGCGTTGACATCCCCCGACTCCACGTAGCGGACCGCCAGCGCCTTCTCCTCCTCGGGAGAGAGCAATTTGTGAGCCTGAACCTCGCGCATGTACGCTTCGAGCGGATCGAAGCGAGCGAGTCCGCGATCGGAAGTTTTAGCGGGGACGAGGCTTGTGGTCGGCGGAAGGTCCTCGAGCTCGATGGACTCTTCGCCGATGACCTCGCCTTCGACGATGATGGGCTCCTCTTCGCCACCTTCAACGTCACTCTCGGTTTCCTGGACGTCGGTCCGGTTCGCTTCGGAGGCGCTCCTCTTCGATTTTTGGCTCTTGGGCCGGGAGACGCCCTTCGCGGGGGCTTTTGTTTTTCGGGACGCGGCCACGGGGATTGGGGGAACGTAAGGCGCGCTCCGCGGGGGCCGTCAAGGGGGGCCGGTCTGGGGCCCGGAAGTGCTGATGGCGGAGTTCAACTAAAGAAAGTTGCAGGAGAGCCGCTCTGTGGCTTGAATGGGGAGTGGCGAGGCGCGCGCGGGGCGGTCCGCCGCTGGGGGCGAGCGATGAGAGTGGCTGATAAAAGTACGATCGATGAGCACTTGCCCGCAGGTCGGGTGCCCACTGCGGGGACAGAACCCCGGGTTCTGGTGATCGACGATGAACCTCTGCTCGGGCAGACGCTCAAGCTGGGGCTGGAGGGGTCCTTCTCCGTGGAGCTGGAGGCGCTCGGAGAGGTTGCCTTGGAGCGGCTCCTTAGCGGCGAGCGATTCGACCTGATCCTCTGCGATCTGAGTTTACCGAACCTCTCGGGGATCGAGATTTACCAGCAGCTCGCCGAGCTGCGCCCGGAGCTCCTTCCGCGCTTCGTGCTCATGACGGGTGGTGCCGTGACCGATGAAGCGCGCGATTTCGTCGCGAGCTACACGGGCGCGATCCTGCACAAGCCCTTTCGTCTCATGGAACTCGAGGCGGTGGCTGCTCGCATCCTAGAGCGTCACGGCTTGGCCCGGCGTCGGCCGGGTCTCGGGTAAGCCTGCGCGCTTGAGAGGACTGTCAGGGACCGCGAGACCGGCGGCTGCCAGATCGTAGATCATGCCCCACTCCACCCCAGGCGCGGCGTGGACAATGAACAAGTCGCTCTTACAGCCTTTGAACATGGTCTGGATCGTATCGGCGGTGCGCGTCAGATCGGGTCCGCTCATGCCGCGGGGCCGCTTCCGGGCGGTACCGCCCGAAACGCGCCAAATGGCTGTGGCGCGCTGCTCCGTGACCGTTCCCACGATCGTGCAGGGATCGGCTTGAGTTTGGGCTAAGCGAGAGACGAACTCGATCGACTTCGGATACTCCGGGCGCGATTCGGTCTCGATGAGCACGCTCTTCGGCGAGAGCGCGAACACTTCTTTCAGGTACAGCGCGACCCACTCTGGCTGCGCCTTCCGGTCTACCTGGATCACCACGACCTTGTCGGTGATGTACTCCTTCTCTGCGGCGAGATCGCTCGTCAGCTGTGCTCGTCCGGTGGCGCTGTCTTGACCATCAGGCGTGACGAGCATGCTGCGTGAGAACCCGACAAGGGGGCCGAGGTCGTCGATGCGAAAGGTAGGCGCGCTCTTTGGCTTCGGGAGCGGAAGCGGATCGTCCTCGGGCGGGGGAGGCGTCAGCCGCTCCATCTTCTTCGGCGGCTTGTCGTCACAACCGAGAGCGAGTCCACCCAGGCTCGCGCAAGCGACGCACCAAACGATGGCCGCACCCAGACCCTGCCTTCGTAGAAGCCTCATGGCTCAATCTACAGCAAAGGATTGTCTGGGGCACAACCCGCAGAGACCCCCGGGCGGGCGCTAGGAGGCTTTCATGAGCCAGTTTTGTGAGCGGGTGCGCTGGAAAAAGACCACTGTCGCTGAAAACCTTGGGTATGGCGCCAGCGGGGCGGCAGTCAGGGGACGAATGATCAGTCGCAGCTTCGGGCTCGCCGATACACGTGGACACCGCGGTTCGAAGGGATGAGCTGGTTGAGGTGGGATGTGATGTTCGGATCGCCGGTGAAGACGTCGATGTGGGCCCCGACGACCTTCATGCCCCGATCTTCGGCCACGAAACAGCCGTCGTGAGGTGTGCCCTCTGGGTCACGAGCGACCCCGTGGAACTCCGGGATGTAGAGCACTGTTCCCAGAGGAATCACACTCGAGTCGACGGCCACGGAGCGGAGCGGAGTGATCGGCTTGCCCAAGGCGCCCCGCCCCCAGGGAAAGGACGCCGGATCGAGAACGTCGAAACAGAGCTTCTGCCCCGTACGGGGACAGACCTCGGCGCAGGCACAATCGCGCTTGGCGAAGCTCACTGTAGACCCAGAACGCAGCGTCCCGCTCCCTTGTACACAGAGAGCCTCGAAGAAGGGGCGCGGTACTTCGGCGATCGGTTTGCAAGAGGCATTCATGAGGAACGTGGCCGCCCCCGAGAAATCTCGCTCAGCGGGGAAGTCGTAATAAGTGTTCCTGAAGACGCCGAGCAGCTCCGCGTCTTCGGGCGCTCTCCGCCCCGCGGTCGCTCCGATCGCAATGAGCGGGCGCGATCCTTGAGCATCGACGCTCGAATCCTCGCTGAGCCGATCTTCCTCTTCACTCGGGGCGCTCGGCGCTCCGAATCGAGCTCTGCGCGGCTCTTGCGATTGTCGGTCATCGACGAGCCAATGGGAGCCTTGGGTCGAGTCTGTTTGTCCAGGGGCGTCCCGGACCCAGGCGCGCCCCCCGCTGCAAGCGACGGTGAGCGACAAGAGGGCGATCGCTCTTAGCCCACGCATTCGTCACTCCCGTCGCGGGTGATCTCGGCGCGGAGGGCCCGGGTGTGCTCGAGCCAGCGCTCTCGAATGTCCTCGGGGACGTTGAACTCGCGGAGCGTCTTTTCGAGCAGGACCAGGCGACGATTGAACTGGCCACCCATGATCCGGTGTCGCGTATGCGCATCTCGGAGCGGTCGCCCCTCGTAGGGTCCACCTCCCAGGTGCGATGCGGCGAAGCTCACCTCACGAGCCTTGAGGACGTCCTTGTTCACGTTCCGGAACAAGAACCCGATCATCGGATCGCTCGTGACCCGATCGATGAAGACCGAGATCAGTTCTTCGAGGCGCGTGCGTCCTCCGAGCCGCTCGAGATCTGACTCTTCTGGCATCAAGCGGGATTCTACTCGAGCTCTCGAAATGGGCCGCTCCTAAAAAGCATCGGAGACCCGGGGCACTCGGATCTCCTACAATTCTCGGCCGAACGCGGCCGCTTGCTTCAGGCGAAGAGGGCTGGCTGAGCCGAGGACGCGCTCAGGCGGCCTGACCGCAGCACTTCTTGAACTTCTTGCCGCTCCCGCAGGAACAGGGATCGTTGCGCCCGATCTTGGGAGCTTCTCGGCGCACGGGAGGGCCCGCGATCTGCTCGCCGTCCACGAAGTACCAGGTGCCGCGGTCGGCTCGGAAGGTGGCGAGCTCGCGATGCTCGATCGGGGTGCCGCGCACCTCGTAGCGAGCGACGAACTCCACCTGGCCGAAGTTGTCTCCGGCGTTGCCCTGCTCGGTGCGCAGGATCTCGAGCCCTTTCCAGGTTGACCCTTTCGACCAGGCTTCGGTCGACTTCCGATCGACCTGGCCGACCGTGTCGGGGTCATGGCTGCTCAAGATGAAATCGACGTCGCCCGTCGCGAACGCGGAGTAGCGCGCCCGCATCAGCTCTTCAGCGGTCTGCGCCTTGCGCTTGCCCTCCAGAATGGGTCCGCAACACTCGGCTAAACTAGGGCCTTTACCACAGGGACAGGTCACTCGCTCGTTTTCCTCGGGAAAGAGCCGGCTTTCGGCTCGGGGGCCCGTGTCCTCTCACTTTCGAGGGCGCTCGGCAAGCGGTCGAAGATCCCCCCAAAACCGCCATTGGATAGGACGACGATGGCGTCGCCGGGCTGCGCGATTTCAGCGGCGCGCTCCACAATGGCTTCGACGTTTGGGAGCGCCGAAGCGGTTCGGCCACGTCCCTGGAGGTCGAAGGCGAGCTGTTCGACGGACAGTCGCTCTTCGGGAGGCAGCTCGGGCCGTCCAATGGGCGCGAGCAGGGCCACGTCCGCTGCGTCAAAGGCCTCGGCGTAGAGGTCCTGGTGGAAGGCGCGACAGGCTGTCGCGCTCCGCGGCTCGAAGATGGCGATCAGCTTGCCGCCTTTGTGTTTCGCGCGCATCGCCTCGAGCGTCTTTTTCACGGCGGTCGGGTGGTGAGCGAAGTCGTCGTAAACGGAGACTCCAGAGTAGACGCCGCGCAGCTCCTGACGCCGCTTCACGCCGCGGAAAGTGGCGAGATGTTGGGAGAGCTCGCGCAGTGGCACGCCGAAGCCCGCTGCGGCGATGGCGAGCGCGCCGACGGCATTTTCGAGGTTGTGCACACCCGGTAGGGGAGAAGCGTAGCGACCTGCAAGGACTCCCCCGACGAAGAAATCAAAGGAGACGCCGTGCTCGTCGAAGACCGCGGGGGCCGCGAAGAAATGCGGCGCCACCTTGGGGGAGATGTGGCCGTCGACGCCGTAGTAATAGATTTCACATTTTGCCCGCTGACTGATCTCGATCGCGACGTCGCTCGAGGCGGAGACCACAAGCAGACCGCTCTCCGGGAGACTTTCGACGAGGTGCTCGAAGGCGCCGCGGTAGGACGAAAAATCGGGGTAGATGTCGATATGGTCGTGCTCGATCGAGGTGATGAGCGCGATCTCGGCGCTGTAGTGGAGGAATTTTGCGGTCTTCTCCCAGAAGGCGGTGTCGTACTCGTCGCCTTCGAGCACGAACGGTGGGCGCCTTGTGCGAGGGGCGGCCTCGCTCGCGCCTTGGAGCGGAAGGCGAGGCAGGGCCGCTTGCCGATATCCCCGCCCGTAAGGCTCCACGACGCCTCCAATGAAGAACCCGGGACGAAGGCCAGCTCCGTCTAACAAATGGGCGACGAGCGCGCTTGTTGTCGTCTTGCCGTGGGTTCCGGTGATGACTGTGGGGGTGGTTCCTTTGAGAGCGAAGCGCTCGAGGGCGCCTGCAACGTGGGTGCGCTCGATGCCGAGAGCTTCCGAGCGGAGCACTTCGGGATTGTCGCTGCGACAGACGTTTCCGACGATGTGAAGGTCCGGGCGCTCCTCGTCGATGTGGGCGGCCGCATAACCTTCGTAGAGCCGAATCTGGCTCTGGCGGAGTCCTGGGCCCATGGGCGGATAAAACGCGAGGTCGGAGCCGGCGACGTCGTGGCCGAGGTCTTTCAGAAGGCCGGCCAGGGCGCCCATGGCGGTGCCTGCGATTCCGCTGATGAAGATGCGCATCGGCGAGAAAATAGCCGCGAAAGCTCCATGCACCAAAGGGAATTGTGCCGCCTGACCGCGCCGGTTCTTGGGCTATTTCCCCGCCGCCCGGATCGTGTAGCGTGAGCGCCCTCATGAGGATCATCGACCTGCTCCAGCGTGAGAAGCCGTGCTTCTCTTTCGAGTTCTTCCCCCCGAAGGATGAGGCGGGCGTCGAGAGTTTGTTCGGTGCGCTTGCGGAACTGGCGCCGTACCGTCCTGCGTACGTCTCCGTGACCTATGGCGCGGGCGGCAGCACTCGCAGCGTCACCGTCGATCTGGTGCGCCGGATCCGCGAGGAGATCGGCCTCGAAGCCATGGCACATTTGACCTGTGTCGGCTCCTCTCGTGATGAGCTCCGCTCCGTGCTCCAAGCCCTCGCCGCTGCCGGGATCGAGAACGTCCTCTCACTTCGCGGCGATCCGCCCAAAGGCGAGGCGCATTTTTCGCGTCCGCCGGGCGGCTTCTTGTACGCGAGCGAGCTCGTCAGCTTCATCCGCTCCGAAGGGTTCCCGTTCTGCCTCGCGGGCGCTTGTTACCCCGAGCGGCACCCGGAGGCGGCCTCGATCGAGGCAGACATCGAAGCGCTCCGGAAGAAGGTAGACGCGGGGGCCGACTTTTTGATCACCCAGCTCTTCTTCGACAATCAGGATTTCTATCGCTTCCTCGATCGGCTCGAGAAAGCGGGCATCACGGTGCCGGTCGTGGCGGGGCTCATGCCGATCACCAACGTCGCGCAGGTCAAGCGTTTCACCCAAATGTGCGGCGCAAGCATCCCGAGCGAGCTGCTCTCTCAGCTGGAGACGAGCGAAGCCGATCGCGCCAAGGTTCGCGCGATCGGGGTCGAACATGCGACCCGCCAAGCGGAGGATCTGATCCGAGCGGGAGCGCCGGGCCTCCATTTTTATACGTTGAATCGTTCGCTCGCGACCCGGGAAATCCTGGACAATCTCGGAGTGCCTTCCCGCCGCGGGTGAGCCGACCTCGAGGTCAGCTTAAGTTCTTGGGCGCGGGGCCAAGGTGCGCTCTCCGAGCGCGCACCCGGCCCTACCCCTCGTCCTTGAGCGCTCCTCACTCAGCGCAGCTCATGCGCCTGACGACGTAGGCGCCGTGGCCGTTCAGCCTCTCGCTCGGCCAGCCACCCTCCACCGGCGTGTCCGCTTTGAGCAGACAGCTCGTATCCTCGACGCCGTTCGTCTCGAGCTCCCAGGCGCAATTGTCGAGCTTCCAGGCGACCCAGCTGATGCCGTTTTCGTCGAGCCAGTCGAGCCACAGATCAGCCTCAGCGGCGCAGACTGGCGTTCCCTTCACGCCGCCGTCCGCGTGGGTCGCGCCCCATTCGGTCACCATGAGCGGCAATCCTGCGGCGAGCGCGCGTTTGGCTTTCTCGAGCTGATTGCGGCCGTGGGAGCAGGAATAGAAGTGCACCGCGTACATGACCGCTTCGTCTTCGACGGTGGCGCCGATCGCTGCATCAGGATTCTGGTCGTAGACAGGAGTGCCAACAACAGTGATGTTTTTGTGGTCATCCGGGTCGTTTTGCCGAATCGCTCCGAGCACGGCCTCGTGATAAGGCTTGAGCACAGCGGACCAGCTGACGTTGAGCGGCTCATTGAAGGTCTCGAAGATCACGTTGGGCAGGTGACCGTAACGAGCCGCGATGTCAGAGAAGAACTCGATAGCATCGGTCTTGTAGTCTGCTGCGTTATGGCTGTGGAAGTCGACGATCACGTAGACGCCGGCCTGCTCCGCGTTTTTGATGATGGTCTCGACCTCGCGCAGCATGGCGACCTTGCCGCCGCTGGCGTAGCCGCCATCTACGTCGACACCCATCGCGGCGCGGATCACCGTCAGGCCCCAGTTGTCTCGCATCCACTCGAGGGCCCTCAGTGAGAGCGCGTAGCCGTCATGTTCCCAGTTCAGCCACATGCTGCTCACGCCTCGGAGCTGCACAGGCTGTCCGCTTTGGTCGACCAGCTGGGTGCCGGAGAGCCTCAGGTGGCCATGGCGGGCCACAGGAGAGCCTGCCGGTGCCCCTGGATCGGGATGGGAGGTGCCGGTGTCCCCAGCAGCGCCCTCGGGCCCTTGGCTCAGGGGAGTCGGGGGCTCGCAGCGCACCTGGACCGAGGGGCGACCGCCGGAGCCGGTGCTGATGGGGCCGAGGCTGCTTGTGTCGTCGCAGCTCGGGAGGAAGGGAAGGAAAGCGAGGGGGAGGGCAAGGAAAGCAAATGGGCGCATGGCAGCGCTTCCAAGTATCGGAGAACGCCAGGCGCCGCACTGTCGAAATGCACTTAGGTCCCGAAAAAGCGATCGGGGAAGCGCTTTCGCTTCACAAATCCAGCTACTTGCGAATGTTGACCAGGGTGACTGGATCGCCCGGTTGTATCTGCACGCCGTGCCAGCCCTGGGGCAGGTTCGGGGTCGCCCAGTTCCAGACGAACGCCCCGTCCCGCGGGGAAACCTCGATGTCGCCGTCCGTATTTTCGATGCCGAACCGGTCGTGGAGCGGCGACGCTGTCAGCCACTGGCCGCTTTCGAGCTCGAGGGCCCAAGGCGCATCCTCAAGCGCTGGTCCCGTCGTCTCCGGCGCAGCGCGGCGCGTGATCTGTTTGCTGACGACGCGGAAGGTGCCTCGCTCTGTGGACGCAGTTGTCTTCGGATCGCCGAGCCGATCCCGGCCGACCGAGGCGAGCGTTGCGTAGACGGGGCGGGTACCCTCATAGAGCACCATGATGCCCGTGATGACGCTGACGTCGATCCACTTCTGATCGTCTTTGGCAAACTCGGGCAGCTCGCCGCGTTTGTGGATCATGGTGACGTCCTGATGACGGACCCAGAGATCGTCGGGCAGGGCCCAGTACTGATGACCCGCGGAGCTCCGGTAGCGACCCGTGAGCGAGAGGCGTTCATGGTACTCGAGGTCTCGGGCCTTTTGGGGTCCCGCCGCGGTCCAGCGGAACGCTGAAACTCCCCGACGCACCACGAACGCGAGCGGCAGGTCTTCCCCGCCTTCACCGAGCCGAACTCCTTGGAATTGACTCTCGGGCGCGGGGGCGAGGTCTCGGGTCGCGACGAACTGCCCATTCATGCGCAGACCGAGAAAAATTGGCTCCTTTGATTCATCGGGCGCAGTCCAAGATCCCACGATGGCGACTCCGCTGCCCCGCGAGAGCCGACCGCTCACCTTGACGCCCGGCTCGAGTGCTTTGCCGATATGGGTCTTTTCGTAGACGGGGGCTGACTGCACCAGCTTACCGTAGACGTAGGGGAGGGGCTTCTCGAGCTCAGGTCGGAGCGCCATGGCCTTGAGCGTCGGATGATCGAGGTTCAGGGAGATGCCCTCGTCTGCGCAGACGTACCCCCGGGGCGCGAGCTGATACCAGCCCTTCTCACAATCGGGCGTCACAGCGTTCTTGGAGCTCCTGGGGAGCTCCGTGCCAGCGTGGAGGAAGCCGAGGCGCGGTGCGTTCTTGGAGGATCCGGCGTACACGGGGACCTGATCCAGGAGCACGCCGAGTCGATCGGAGCCGATGGGGCCGAGGGACGGAGTCTCGAACGTGGAGACCTCGGAGTGTTTGGAGAGCGCGGGGCCTTTCTGGCACGCGCTCGCCAGCATGAGAGTCATGCCGAGGACGGTTCCTCTGGAAATAGCCCGCGTTTTCACCCTGCCCGACCCATGGCACACCGCGAGCAAGAGGGCCCAATTTCTGGCAAATGCGGCGGCCTGGTAGGGTGGACTCGCCTGGGACCCGGCGATCAGAAGGCCAGGCTCAGCCAGGCGAGCGCGAGCAATAGGCCGCCGAGGGGCGTGATCGCGCCCAAGAAGCGCGGTGCTCCGAGGGCCATCGCGTAGAGGGTTCCGCTGAAGATGAGCACCCCCAGGAGGAGACCGAGGGGACTCAGGGCTCCGAGACGACCTTCGCGCAGTTCACCGGACGTCCACAGGATCACCGGCGCCGTCACGAGTTGGATCGCGCAGGCGATGGCCCAGAGTCGAACCCCTCGGGCGTCGGCGATCTTTTCGAGCCCGTGAGCGCCGAAGGCGGCCGCAACAATTCCAGTCGCGCCCAAGAGCGCAGCCGCCACTCGGACGAAGGTGGGAGTCATCTCGCCGCTCATGGTGCTGAAATCCCCGTCTGCCGCAAGCGCATCGTTCGGTCAGAGGAGCCGCTTGAACGCCACAGAAATGTCAAAGGACGTGGCGAGGATTTTACAAAAGATTACAGCTCGTTCTTTCGCCGGAAGGTCCCGGCTCGAGGTGGTGGCTCGAGCGCGCCTCTCTACGAAAAACAGGCTCTCTCCGCTGCTCTGCGCCTCGTTCCCGCGAGCGTCGCCGCGCGCGCTCCGAGGAGATCCCGCTTCAGGGCGGGGATTCGAGTCGGAGCGGCTGGCAGACGGCGCCCAGCGACAATGCTAGCGTCGCGCCCAGCTTGCTCAGGTGATTTCTGGCGCGTGACTTCGATCCTCGCTGCTCTTTCCATCGTCTCTCTGTTTGCGCTCAGCTTGCAGTTCTTCCTGCTTTGCAGGAAGTGCCGAGCGCCGCTGGGACGCGCTGTCCGCACGCCGCCCATCAGCGTCCTCAAGCCGCTGCGTGGGCACGATGAAGGGCTCTATGAGAACCTGACCGCGATCGCACGCCAGGACTATCCAGACTTCGAGGTCATTCTCGGGGCGGAGGATCCTCTCGATCCTGCCCTCGAGGTGGCGCGGCGCGTCCAGCGCGAAAACCCCGAGGTTCGAATTCGTGTTGTCACGGGCTCTCGCCTCCGCGGCTTGAACCCGAAGGTTCGCGTGCTGTCGACGATCTTGGACGCCGCGAAGCACGAGTGGATCCTCGTCTCCGATTCCAACGTTCGACCCGATCCGGGGTACCTCACGGCCATGTGGTCGACAGCCGAGTCGCAAGGCGGCCGACTCGTCCACAATCTACTGATGGGCGCGCGAGTGCGCAGCCTGGGAGCGCGCTTTGAGAACCTGCACATGAACGGCTGGGTCGCGGGAGCGATCGCCATCTGTGACGCATTTGGGCATCCGATCGTCATCGGCAAGTCCATGTTGATGACTCGGAGCGACCTCGCGGCGGTCGGCGGACTTGAGTCCGTGGCTGACGTTTTGGCCGAGGACTACGTGCTGGGAGCGGCCTTCCGCGAGCGTGGCTGGCCTGTCGTGCTCTCTCCCTATCGCCTAGAGGTCGTGAGCGGCGCCCGGGATTTCGGTGCCTTCTTGAACCGCTATGTGCGCTGGGGACAGCTCCGCAGGCATATCGCTCCGCACTACTTCCTCGCTGAACCGATCGCGAATCCGACTCCGTTTTTGCTCGGATGGCTGCTCTCTGTCCTGGGAGAGCCCGCCACGTTTGCACTCACATCTCCGGCGCTGCCTTTCGGTCTATTGCTCGTCAGGTGGGTCATCGAGGCCTCCAGCATTCGGCGGTTCTCACCGGACACGGACGTGAAGACGCTCCTTCTGATGCCGGTGAAGGACCTGATCGTCCCGCTCATGTGGCTGGCGAGCGCCCTCCGGACTCGCGTATCTTGGCGGGGACATCACATGCGCATCGGTTCGGGCAGTCGTCTGCGCCCGCTCGAGCAAGAGCTTGTGACCGAGGCGAGTCGAGCCTAGAACCGAGAAAAGGAAGGCCGGTGGCTCGAGTAGGGGGACGCTGGCGATCGGACTCGAAGCATGGCGCACCGACTCTTTGTGATTCTGCCCTCGCTGCTCGGCACGGTTGGTTTGATGGCGGGTTGTCGCACGTCGACGATGCACGTCGCTCCGGACAGCTCTCGACCGGGCGGTGCGGACTCGTACGCATCGAGGCGACTCGACCCGGATGAGGAACCGGGGGGCAAGGCGTTCCCCCGCTGCGTCGACAAGAACGGGGAGCCGCTTGCTGCGGTCTCCTTCTCGCCGAGCACCAACGACGCAGACTACCGGGCCATTGTTCAGATCACGATCGGGCCGAACGGGGAAGCTCTCCATCCATGCTTCCGCGCGGTCGAAGGTCCGCTCTCCCTTGAGGAAAAGGCGCTGGCCGAACGCAGCAAGTGGAAGTTCGATCCGGCCTTCGCTGGTCAGAAGCGTGATCGCACCGTGACCTATAGGCTGCGTCGTTGATTTGGCTCTCCGGCCGTATCGCTCGAGGCGCGTGAAGGTAGGATAAGAGCGCTATGCCGAGCGAGAGGACTTGAGCTAGGCTTTGAGATCATGGAGCGACGCTCCCTCCGCATCGCACTCCTGCTCGACCAGGTGGTGTCGGATTATCAGCTCGACATCATCAACGGAGTGCGCCGAGCCCTCTCGCGGGTGGGCGCGCGCTTGATCGTGGTAGCTGGCGGGCCACTCGGAACAGCGGGCAAGCCGAATGAACGGAACTTCGTGTTCGACATGCTCGAAGAAGCTGCGGTCGACGGGCTTGTCGTCCTCTCCGGCTCCCTGAGCAATCAAGCGGGCATCGGCGAACTGGAGCGTTTCCTGGGGCGCTTCGTGCGCATCCCGGCTGTGACGATCGGCGTCGAGGTTCCGGGAATCCCGGGCGTCTCCGTCGACAACGTCGGGGGCTCCCGGCGCCTCGTGACTCACTTGGCCGAGGTGCATGGGGCTCGACGCGTCGCGGTGGTGCGCGGACCCGAGAGCAGCGTCGAATCGCAGGCTCGTCTCAAGGGGCTTGAAGAAGCGCTCGCCGCCGTCGAAGTACCCCTCAAGCCGGAGTGGATCGTCCCGGGGGGACTCACGCGAGAAGATGGAATGAGCGCGATCGAATCGCTCTTTTCGCTGCGCGGCGTGCGGCCCTCTTCTCTCGACGCCATCGTCTGCGTGAACGACGAGTCGGCCTTGGGTGCCCTCGATGCGCTGCATCGGCGCGGCATTTCGGTGCCGAAGCCCCTGGCCATCGTTGGTTTTGACGACGCGCCGAGCGCCCAAATTGCCAATCCCCCGCTGACCACCATTGGTCAGCGCGTGATGGAACAGGGAGAGGTCGCCGCATCACTCCTCTCGGGACACCTCACGCGAGGTGCACCGCTTGTCAGTAAGGTCCTCGAAGCGTCGCTCGTTGTTCGCGAGTCCTGTGGTTGCCGCCCCCCGACCCAGAACGACTCACGCGACCTTCCCTATGAACGGCCGAAGATCGCGCGGACCCTTCGGCTCGCGCTCATCGAGCGTCGTGCGGCGATCGTCATGCAGCTCGCGCGCGCGGGACGCGGGCGCATTGTCGGCGCTCAAGAGTGGGAAGGGCGCTTGGTCGACGCGCTCTCTGCTCAGGTCGACTCTGCGGAAGGAGGCGCCTTTTTCTGGGAGCTGGAGCGCTTAACCCGGCTCCACGCGGCAAACGGCGGGGATCCGATCGTGTGTCACGACGTCCTCACGGAGCTCCGGATTCAAGCCCTGGTTTGCGTCGAGGTCGAGCCGGACCTGCGACCTCGCCTCGAAGATCTGTTTCAGGAGTCGCGGCTGACCTTAGCGCGGGTGGGCTCGTCGGTGGTGCGTGAACATGTCGACACGCTGGCCCAGAGAATGCGCGCCTTCACGAAGGATTGTTTGAGCCAGGTCGGCTCGCCGAGCATTGAGCGCCTCCGGGGCATCCTCGACGAACAGATGCCCGAAATGGGCATCCCTTCTTATTGTCTCTCGCGCTTTTCCGCGGACGGCGAAAAACTAGAGGTCTTGGCCTCCCGCGCCGCGGGGCTCCGAGCTCCTTTGGAGCCCGCGCTGCCGCGCCGCTCTCTCGGGCACGATCCGAACCTCGAGATGGTCGGGACGACACTTGTGGTTCCGCTCGCATATGCAGAGCGTCCTCTCGGCACCCTGGTCGTGTCTTGGGGGGCGACGGACCCCTATGTCTACGAGGAGATCCGGGATCTCTTGGGTATGGTCCTTTTTGTCATCGAAAAGGCCGAGCGGAGGGACCTCTGGAGCACCCCACCGGACGTGGGCTTTGGCCCCTAGGGGGCCCTCCGGACGGGCGCAGGACCCGGCCCAGAGCGAGCGGAATTGAAGCGATCTGGAGGCGCTTGCGAGGGCCGCACCTGCCCCGTATAGGGCCCGCATGAGTCGAATTTATCGCTCGCTTCCCCCCGCCGGAACCAAATTGGGCATCGCCTTCTCGGGTGGCCTCGACACTCGATGCGCCGTCGCATGGCTCGCGCGACAGGGCATGGAGGTCTACTCCTATACGGCCGACCTGGCCCAGCCGGATGAGAAGGACCCGAGCGAGATCCCGCCCGTAGCGCTCGAGCATGGGGCCAAGGTAGCCCGCCTGGTCGACTGTCGAGAGGACATGGCGCGCGAAGGAATCGTTGCCATTCAGTGCGGCGCGTTCCATCTCTCGAGCGGCGGAAAGAAGTACTTCAACACGACGCCGCTCGGTCGCGCCGTGACGACGACCGCGATCATTCGCGCCATGCGCAAAGACGACGTCCACGTCTTCGGCGACGGCAGCACCCACAAGGGCAACGACATCCAGCGCTTCTACCGCTACGGCATCCTGACCAACCCGGCCCTCAAGATCTACAAGCCCTGGTTGGATGATGCGTTCGTGAGCGCATTTGGTGGCCGCAAAGAGATGAGCCAATACCTCGAGTCCGTGGGGCTGCCCTATACGATGAGCCAGGAGAAGGCTTACAGCACCGACTCGAACGTGCTCGGCGCGACCCACGAGGCGAAGGACCTCGAGCACTTGAACGCCAGCCTGCGCATCGTCGACCCGATCATGGGCGTCGCCCACTGGAAGCCCGAGGTGAAGATCGACGCGGAGGAGGTCACCGTCGAGTTCGAACGAGGTGTACCAGTCGCCATCTCCGGGCGGCGCTTCGACAGCTTCATTGAGCTGGTTCTCGAGGCCAATCGCGTGGGCGGCCGTCACGGGCTCGGCATGAGCGATCAGATCGAGAACCGCGTCATCGACGCGAAGAGCCGCGGCATCTACGAGGCCCCAGGCATGGCGCTTCTGCACATCGCCTACGAGCGTCTTCTCTCCGCCATCCACAACGAGAACACCCTCGATCAATACTTCGTCCTTGGGCGCCGGCTCGGTCGCCTTCTCTACGAAGGTCGCTGGTTCGACCCCGAATCGATGCTCCTCAAGGACGCGCTCACTCGCTGGGTGGCACCGGCTGTCACCGGTAGCGTGACGCTCGAGCTGCGGCGCGGCGACGACTATACGATCCTCGATACGAGGGCTGAATACATGGCCTACGGGCCCGAAAAGCTCAGCATGGAGCGCGTGGAAGATCCGCCCTTCACGCCGGAGGATCGAATCGGTGCCCTCGAGCTCCAGAACCTGAACGTCACCGACAACCGGAGCTTCCTTGTTCACCATATGACGGCGACACAGAAGCTCGCGCAGTCTGTCAGCCACGGAGCCCTCACCGCTCCGACCTTGGGTGATATCCTCGATTCTAACGATTGAAGGACGGGCGGAGCCCCGAGGGGCTGACGCACCTCGCGTGGCCCACGGCGCCCGCGGTCGAGCGGCGCCCGGTAACATCAAGAAACCTGTCGCCGACTCAGTGGCTGGCTGAGCGCGCTCGGACTCAGTGAGCTGAGCGCGCCCGGGCTCAGCCGGCTGAGCGCGTTCGGACTCAGTGAAGTGGCTGAGCGCGTTCGGACTCAGTGAGCCGGCTGAGCGCGCTCGGACCCAGTGAGCTGAGCGCGCCCGGGCTCAGCTGGGTGAGCGCGTTCGGACTCAGTGAGCTGGCTGAGCGCGCTCGGCGATCCAGCTCTTTGCTCTTTTCAGGGCCTCTTCGATCGCCTCGGGCTCACTCTGCCAGCCATCGGCCATCAGTTCTTGAAAGAACTCGAAGGCCTTGGTGCGCCCCGGTTCGGGCAATTGGTCGAACTGCTGAGGGACAACTGTCGGTGGGGTCATGACCCTGGTCCAAGCAACATTCGATCCAAAGAAAAGGGGGCACGGCGATTGCACTGGAATCTCCGTACGGAGCCATTTTTTATGAGCGTTCCGAAGGAGGAAACATGAAGACGCAGAATCAAAAGCTGCCTCCCGCAAGGGGGCAAGGAAAGCGGGACAGGATGTGTGTTCGAGACGTTATGACCACAGACGTCGAGTCGGTCCTGCCCACGGAGAGCGTGCGGGATGTAGCTCGGAAGCTTGGTCAGCTCGACATCGGCTCACTGCCCGTCTGTGAGGAAGGGCAGCTCCTCGGCATCGTTACGGACCGGGATATCGCGCTGCGCGTCGTCGCTGACGGGAGATCTCCGAGCGTATGTGTCGCTGACGTGATGACGGAGACGCTCGTCTGGGCCTACGATGACGATGAGATTCAGGCCTTGGCCAAGAAAATGAGGGACAAGGCGATCCGCCGCGTGCCCGTCATCGACCGCAAGAAGAACCTGGTCGGAATTGTCTCACTCGCAGATTTGGCTCTCTCGGACGCGTCCAACCAAATCAAGGCGGCGACGCTCCAGGGCGTCTCTTCCTAAGGTGCCGGGCTCTCGGCGCAGGTGATTCAAATAGGTGGGCTCTCGGTCTTTCTCGGGTCGAGAGCCCACTTGCCTTTGGCTCGTTGCGCGCATCTTAAGTTATCCGAAGGGAGTGCTCGGGTCTCGCTCAAGGATCTTGAGCAGGCCACTCAGGGGCAGCTCGAGCCAATCGGGACGATTCTCGAGTTCGTAGCGCACCTCGTAGATGACCTTCTCGAGCTCGTAGAACGCCATGAGCTCTTCGAGTGCGCCGGGCTCTTTGGGCAAGAACGGAGCGTCGCCGGCGCGCTCCAGGTACGAGGCGAGCAAGCGCTCCTTCACCTGGCTGTGGAACCCTTCGGCCCACGCGCTCAGAAGCGGCAGATCTTCCTCGCGGTAGTGCCCGAGGCGCAGCTCGCTCGCTGTGGCGTAATCGAAGGAGCGCAAGAGCCCCATCATGTCTCGGAGCGGACAGCGCTTGTAGCGCCGCTCGTGGAGGGGGCGAGCCGGCTCCCCTTCGAAATCGACGATCACGAAGTCTTGGCCGGTAAATAGGATTTGCCCAAGGTGCAGGTCACCGTGCGTGCGAATGCGCATGGCTTCGGTGCGGATGTGCGTCACGCGCGCGAGGCGGCGCTCGATCTCGCGCACCCGCGGAAGCAGGGTCGAGACCAAAGCGTCTGCGCTCGGATGAGCGGAAAGATCTGCCTTCCTGAGCCGCTCGAAGGTCCGGTGCAGCATGGTGCGCGCACGCTGGTAGATCGACTTCTGATGGAACGACGAGAACGTCTCGGGAGAAAACGCCGGATCCGATTCGTCGCCGAGGAGCGCGAGGTGAAGCTCCGCCACCCGATGGCCGAGCTTCTCTGCGAGACCGAGGAAGCTCGCGCCGTGCCGTGAGGAATCCTCTCCTTTGCGATTCCCTTCCGCGAGCACGTGTTCGAAGGCGCCTCGCAAACGAGACACCGTCATCTGCCAGGCGTTGCCTTCATTCGGGATGAACTCATGGAGCACGCAGAGGGCAGCTGTTTCCTTGTTGCGGGCGTACTCGATGCTACCGAGGAGCCGAGGGACAGGCGCTTGGGTTCCGGCGAGGAAGCGGCCAACTTCGAGTTCAGGGTGAGGGCCGAAGGCGATCTGCCGGTAGATCTTGAGGAGAAGATGGCTGCCGAGCACGACCGTGGTGTTGGTCTGCTCGAGGGGCTCAATTTTTGTCGGCAGAGCTGCCTCGTCGAGCAAGGCGGCGACTTCCGGAGCCGCCGTGACGCGAAGCTTCGAATGGGACGCGCCGCGTGCGGCCGCCCGGAACTGTTCGAGCAGGGGCCCGAGACCCACGGCCGCGGCGACGCCATCGACGAGGTATTGCGCTTGGGTGCTGTTTGTTAGCTCGGCGACGATGGAGTGGGGAGCACTTTGGGCGAGTTCGTCGGCGACAGCGCCCGCGACCATCGCGAGAGGGACGAGATAGGTGTCGGGTTCGCCCTCCGTGAACGACTGTTCGACGACCGCGAGGGCCTGCTCGGCATCACTCGACAAGAAGACGAGGTCGAGCAGCTTGGTTCTGGTGGGAGTCCGATCTTTGCTCGCGTACCAGCGCCGTCCCACAAGATAGGCGGAAAGGGCGTTTTCGAGCCCTTCCGTCTTCGTGCCCGAAAAGCCTTCGGCGAGGGAGACTCGCTTCGGGAGGCGGGGCGCCCGACTCTCTCTGGCGCGGCTGACTTCGCTGGCTTCGAGGGACAGCCAAAGAAATCCGTGGGGCGGGAGCATGACGACCCACGGCCTCTGTTCGATGCGAGGGAAGCGGACACCTCCGGTCACTTCGACAGGGACAAAGCCCGCGTATTCCGAGAGGTCGAGCTCCGTGCACTGATGCAGGCGCGAGAGATTGGCGACGACGAGAATGCGCTGCTCGGGCGCGCTGCGAACGAACGAGAGGATCCGCGCGTTGTCCGGGGAGAGGAAGGTGATCGAGCCACGCGCCAGCGCGGGGTTTCGCTTGCGGTGCGCGATCATGCGCTTGGTGCTCCAGAGCAACGAAGAGGTGTTCCGTTCCTGAGTCTCGACGTTGACGGCCTCGTAGCGATATTCCGGATCGGTGGTGACGGGGAGGTACAGGCGCTGGGGATTCGCCTCGGAGAACCCCGCGTTTCGGTCAGCGCTCCATTGCATGGGAGTGCGCACACCGTCGCGATCTCCGAGATAAATGTTGTCCCCCATGCCAATTTCGTCCCCGTAATAAAGGACAGGGGTCCCCGGGAGCGAGAAGAGAAGCGCGAGCATCAGGTCAATCTGGCGCCGACTTTCGAGCAGGGGCGCGAGGCGGCGACGAATCCCGAGGTTGAGACGAGCCGTGGGATCTTCAGCGTAGGCGCGGTACATGTAGTCCCGCTCTTCGTCCGTGACCATCTCGAGCGTGAGCTCGTCGTGATTCCGTAGGAAGGTCGCCCACTGACAATTTTCAGGAATGGGCGGCGTTTGATCCAGGATGTCGACGATCGGGAAACGATCCTCCATCTCAAGCGCCATGAACATCCGCGGCATCAGCGGAAAGTGGAAGTTCATGTGACACTCATCGCCATCGCCGAAATAAGCGGCGGCATCTTCGGGCCATTGGTTGGCCTCGGCGAGCAGCATCTTATCCTCGTACTTCGAGTCGATGTGCGCGCGGAGCTTCTTCAGAAAGGCGTGCGTTTCCGGCAGATTCTCGCAAATGGTCCCCTCTCTCTCGTAAAGATAGGGGATGGCATCGAGGCGCATGCCATCGACACCCAAGTCGAACCAGAAGTCGACCGCCTCGAGAACAGCCTTGTGAACCTCGGGATTGTCGAAGTTCAGATCGGGCTGATGTTGGTAAAAGCGATGCCAATAGTAGGCTTTCGCAACAGGATCCCAGGTCCAGTTGGAGGTCTCGTAGTCCTTGAAGATGATGCGAGCCTCTTTGTACTTCTTCGGGTCCTCCGACCAGACGTAGAAATCTCGATGAGGATGGCCGGGAGGGCTGCGGCGTGCGCGCTCAAACCAGGGGTGCGCCTTTGACGTATGATTGATGACGAGCTCGGTGATGATGCGGAGGCCCCGCTTATGGGCCTCGTCGAGCAGCTCGCGGAAATCGTCGAGAGTCCCGTAGATGGGGTGAACGGACGTGTAGTCGGCGATGTCGTACCCACCGTCGAGGTGCGGCGAAGGATAAAAGGGCAAGAGCCAGATCGCAGTGACGCCGAGATCGGCGACATAGTCGAGCTTCTCGATGAGTCCCCGGAGGTCTCCGATACCGTCGGCATTCGAGTCCCTGAAGGCACGGATCGGGATCTCGTAGATGACGGCGTCTTTGTACCAGAGAGCGTTCGAAGAAATCGCCATGATTTCGACGTTAGCATCATCAGGGCGCCTTCGTCCCCTTGAGCAGGTTTGTTCTCAACTGTGGCAAATCGCCGCACATCGGCGCCGGAGATTGTTTCGAGCGGAGTACATGTTTTCAGCGGACGAAAGGGCTCGATCGTGGCTCTCTCACCATCCGCTGAGGCCGCCAGGGTCGCGTCCCCGCGTGAGCATACAAGTGCTTGGCCCTTTGCTTGCAGTAGTCCCGCTGCTGCATGAGACCCACACTGCCCGGCATTCCTTACCCCCTCGGTGCGACTTTGGACGGAGGAGGAGTGAACTTTGCTGTTTTCTCCGAGCACGCCACCCAGGTCGAACTTTGTCTGTTCGACGACGAAGGCGCCGAGACCCGCGTTCCTGTCCGGAACAAGACGGCTTTCATCTGGCACGTCTATGTGCCGGATCTGCCGGCCGGGACGCGTTATGGCTATCGAGTCTATGGCCCTTATGATCCGCAGGCCGGCCACCGGTTCAACCCCGAGGTGGTTCTGCTCGACCCCTACGCGAAGGCGACCGACGGGCCCGTGCGCTGGGACGAGGGAGCGTTTGGGTACGAGCTGGGACATCCCGACGGGGACCTCGTGCAAGAGAAGAGGCCGCAGCTGGGCGCGCCTCGCGGTGTTGTCGTCGATACAACCTTCGACTGGGAAGACGACGCTCCGCTCGGTACGGCCCTGCATCGTTCGATCATCTACGAGGCTCATGTCCGAGGCCTGACCCAGACTCACCCGGGCGTACCTGAAGAGCTACGCGGGACCTATGGCGGCATCGCTCATCCCGTGATCCTCTCCTACCTGCGGGAGCTGGGGGTGACGGCGATTGAGCTCATGCCCGTGCATGCCTTCGTCGACGACAAACACCTGCTCGATCGAGGTCTCAAGAACTATTGGGGCTACAACAGTATCGGCTTTTTTGCGCCCGATCCGCGCTACTCGAATAATCCACAGCTCGGCAGCGAGGTGCGGGAGTTCAAGTCGATGGTCAAGGCGCTCCACCGCGCTGGAATCGAGGTCATTCTCGACGTGGTCTACAACCACACGGCGGAGGGAAATCACCTCGGCCCGACGCTTAGCTTCAAGGGCTTTGACAACAAGAACTACTATCGCCTCGTCGGGGATCAGCCGCGCTACTACTTCGACACCACGGGTACCGGCAACACGCTGAACGTCCGGCATCCGCAGGTCTTGGCGCTCATCATGGATTCGCTCCGCTATTGGGCGGACGAGATGCACGTCGACGGTTTCCGCTTCGATCTGGCCGCGTCGCTCGCGCGCCAGCTTCACGAGGTGGACCAGCTCTCGAGCTTCTTCACTCTCATCCACCAGTCTCCGAACTTGCGTCATGCCAAGATGATCGCGGAGCCCTGGGACATCGGGGAGGGCGGATATCAGGTCGGAAACTTCCCTATTCGCTGGGCCGAATGGAACGGACGCTACCGAGATTCGGTGCGGCAGCTGTGGCGCGGAGCGCCGGGACGTGCGGCTGAGATGGGTTATCGCCTGACCGGATCGAGTGACCTCTACCAGGGCAGCGGGCGGATGCCCTCCGCGAGCATCAACTTCGTCACCGCGCACGACGGCTTCACCCTGCGCGACCTTGTGACCTACGAGCACAAGAGGAACGAGGAGAACGGCGAAAACAATAACGACGGCTGCAACGACAACGACAGCTTCAACTGTGGCCACGAAGGACCGACGTCGGACCCGGAGGTGCGAGCGCTCCGTCAGCGGCAGATGCGCAATCTGCTCACCACCTTGTTCCTGTCCCAGGGGACCCCGATGCTGCTCGGGGGCGATGAGTTCGGCCGCACGCAACACGGCAACAACAACGCTTATTGTCAGGACAATCCCGTCTCTTGGTATGACTGGAGGTGGGGGGACGAAGAGAAGGCGCTCTTCGAGTTCACGAAGCGTCTGATCGCCTTGCGCCGGGCCCACCCGGCGCTCCACCGCACGAACTTCTTCCGTGGCGAGCCGGTGCTCGGGACCGAGTTCCACGACCTGAGGTGGTTCCGACCCGACGGCGCTCCGATGACGGGCGACGACTGGGCTGGCAGCAGCACCCGTGAGCTCACAGTGTTTCTGGCCGGGCGCGGGATCGGCGACGTGGACGAGTTCGGGCGAGCGATTGTTGACGATAACCTCGCGATCCTCATCAACGCTGGTCCTGAGTCGCGAGAGTTCACGCTGCCGGAGCTCGCTCACGCCCAGGACAGCTGGCAACTGGTCTTGGACACCGCCGATGACGACGCGGAGGAGGTCGTGGGCGCGGGAGGCTCGAAGACGCGTCTTGTGGGCCGTTCGATGAAGTTCTTCGCCTCGCCGTCGCGGGTGTACCGTACGGGAGGCGCGCACTATTCGCTCTCAGCGAGCTACCGGATCCAGCTCAGCTCGGAGATGAACCTCTCCAAGGTTCGCGAGTTGATCCCGTATCTCGAACGACTGGGCGTGAAGGACGTTTACCTGTCGCCGGTCCTCGCAGCGAGCGAAGGCAGCACCCACGGCTACGACGTCGTGAACCACGGAAAGCTGAACCCGGCCCTGGGCACCTGGGAAGACTTTGTGGCCCTCGCCAGCGACCTTCGGGATCGCGGTATGGGCATCATCTTGGACTGGGTGCCGAACCACATGGGCATCTCGAGCGGTCAGAACGCCCTTTGGGATGATGTGCTCGAAAACGGGCCCAGCTCCGCTTACGCGGATTACTTCGATATCGACTTCCACCCGCCGAAACACGACCTTCAGAATCGAGTGCTGCTTCCGATCTTAGGGAAACAGTACGGAGAGTCCCTCGAGAACTTCGAGATCCAGCTCGCTGTGGAGCAGGGATTTTTCCGAGTGCGCTACTACGATCACAGTCTGCCGGTGGGGCCGAAGACCTTGGTGCCTGTGCTGGAGCGAGTTGCGGGGCGGACTGGGCTCGCTGAGACGGATCCTGACCGCCAGGAGCTCGAGAGCATCATCTCCGCGATGCGCAACTTGCCGAGTCAGCACGACACCTCCTCCGAGCAGCGGCGCGCGCGGGCCCTTGAGAAAGAAGTCATCAAGCGTCGCTTCAAGGCACTTTTTGAGGCTTCGGATGAAGTTCGGAAGGCGGTGGAGGCGACGCTGGCCGAATACAACGGAAGCGCTCGGGACCCTGAGTCTCTGGAGCTCCTCGACGAGCTCCTCTCCTCGCAGGCTTATCGCCTTGCGTCCTGGCGTGTGGCCTCTGAGGAGATCAACTACCGCCGCTTCTTCGACATCAACTCGCTCGCCGCCATCCGTATGGAAGAGCCAGAGGTATTTGAAGCTACACACGCGCTGCTCTTCGAAATGATGGACGCCGGCATGGTGAGCGCGCTGCGCCTCGATCACACCGACGGGCTCTACGATCCTCTTGGCTATTTCGAGAAACTTCAGCGCCGGTTCGATACGACGGACCGGTCTTCCTCTGCCTCGGCAGACGATCTGACCCGCCCTATCCCGATCTTGGTCGAAAAGATTCTCGAGCGCGGCGAGCGTCTGCCCGATACGTGGCCGATCGACGGCACGACCGGCTATGAGTTCTGCGCCGCCGTCACAGAGCTCTGGGTCAACCAAGACGCGGAGGCCTCGTTCAATCGGCTCTACGTCGCGCTCACCGGGGATCGACGGAGCTTTGCGGAGCACGTCCACGAGAGCAAGCTCGATATTCTTCGCTTCAGCCTGGCGAGCGAGGTGAACATCCTCGCCCGCCGGCTCGAGCGGATCGCGTCGCGGAAGCGCCAGTATCGCGACTTCACGTTGATCAGCTTAACGCGTGCGCTGATGGCGGTGCTCGCGAGCTTCCCTGTCTACCGCACCTATCTGCGCGCGAATCAGCCATACACCGAACGCGACGTCGCGCCTCTGCTCGAAGCGATTGCGCTCGCGAAGAAGCGCCATCCCTCGATCGAGTCGAGCGTCTTCGACTTCCTCGAGGCCGTGCTTTCGCTCTCCCGTGAGCTCGCCGGAGAGCAGCCAGGTCCGGCCCGCGGAGAGCTCGAGCGGGCGGCCCTTGGTTTTCAACAGCTCACGAGCCCTGTGAAGGCGAAGTCTGTCGAGGACACGGCCTTTTACAGGTATCCCCGCCTGCTTTGCCTGAATGAAGTGGGGGCCGATCCTGGAAAGTTTGGCGGCGCTGTGGAGGAGTTCCATCAGCAGAACCTGGACCGAGTCAGGTCCTGGCCGCTCTCGATGGTGAGCACCTCTACGCACGACACCAAGCTCGGGGAGGACGCCCGCGCCCGCATCGCAGTGCTATCGGAGATGCCCGACGAGTGGCGAAGCGCGGTGAGGACTTGGCAGAAGCTCGCGGAGCGTCATGTCGAATCGTTGGACAAGGGGCGCGCGCCTTCTCCGAGCCTCGAGTACCTGTTCTTTCAAGCATTGGTAGGCGCTTGGCCCTTCGGGTGGGACGGACAGGCAGGCCGCGATGAGTTTACGGAGCGCTTCTCTGAATACCTGCGCAAGGCGAGCAAGGAGGCGAAACAGCAGACCTCCTGGACGAACCCCGACGACACGTACGACGACGCGGTCCAGCGTTACGTGAAGGACGTTCTCGGCGACGAGAGCTTCGTCGAACAAGCGCGTGAGTTCTGCGCGAAAGTGGACCCTTATGGGGCAGCCAATGGTCTCGCGCAGACTCTGTTGCGCGCTACTGTCCCGGGCATCCCGGACACCTATCAAGGCACCGAGTTCTGGAATCAGAGCCTGGTTGATCCCGACAATCGGCGCCCCGTCGACTTCAAGAAGCGGCAGAGCGCTCTCGAGAGCCTCGCGCGGGCTCGCTCGGACGGCAGCGACTCCCTTTGTCGCAGCCTTCTTGGGAGTTACTCCGACGGCCGCCTGAAACAATACGTCCTTCTGACCGCCCTCGCAGAACGCCGCAAGGATCCGGAGCTCTTCTTGCGCGGCGACTATGAGGGCCTGCCGTCGAGTGAGTTTGTGGTCGCGTTCACACGAGGACACGCGGGACGTCGCCTCATCTGCGCCACAGTGCGCCATTCCTACCGTAAGACGAACGGCGAGCGGCCCTTTGCGCTCGGAGAGGTCTGGGGTGACGAGCGCCTCCGGGTGCGTCACGGTGGGCGATATCGGGACGTCCTTTCGGGACGGGAGTTTACGATCGACAAATCCGTGCCGCTTGCGGAGCTGTTTTCGGTTCTTCCCTGCGCACTGCTCCTGCGCGTCCCGGAGGGGTCATGAAGCGCCCCGAAATTTGGGTGCCGCGGGGGCTCGGAGCCCATCCGCGCGCATCCGGGACCGTCTTTCGCGTCTTCAGCACTGAAGCGAAGGTGGTTGAAGTTCAGATCTACTCAGCGCCCGACGTCAAAGGAGAGCGGAGAGCGCTCCGCCTGGTCGCCGATCACACGTTCGAGCTCGAGTGGCCGGGCATCACCGCCGGGGCGTTGTATCAGTTCATTGTCGACGGTGAGACTCGCCCCGATCCCTTCGCCCATTTTTTGCCCTTTGGAGTGCACGGACCGGCAGAGGTGATCGAGCCGGACTATTCCTACCGATGCGACGCCCCGCCTCCGCCGGCTTCTCGCGTCATCTATGAGATTCACGTAGGGACCTTCACGAAAGAGGGCACCTACAGAGCCGCGGAGAGACATCTCGAGGAGCTTCGGGAGCTCGGCATCACCACGATCGAGCTCATGCCGCTCGCGGCTTTTCCGGGGCGCCATGGCTGGGGTTACGACGGTGTGGCGGGGTTTGCTCCTTTTGCCCCGTACGGGCGCCCAGAAGACCTCAAACATTTCGTCGACACCGCGCATGGCCTCGGACTCGAGGTCCTCCTTGACGTCGTTTACAACCACTTTGGCCCGGACGGGAACTATCTCGGCGCCTATAGCTCGCGGTATTTCGATCCCGACATCGAGACCCCTTGGGGCCAGGCGCCGCGCTTCACCGATCCCGCGATGCGCTCTTATGCGCTCGAGAGCGCGCTGTATTGGCTCGGCGAGTATCGGTTCGACGGGCTGCGCTTCGATGCCTGCCATCAGATCCACGACTCTTCACCGCTGCACATCATCGGGGAAATCCGCGAACAGGCGAGGAGCCGAGCCGAGTACTTTTTCGTCGCGGAAGATGAACGCAACGACCCCCGCGAACTCGAGCGCATGGGCGTCGATGCGGTGTGGGCCGACGACTTTCATCACGTGGTCCATTGTCTTTTGACCGGAGAAAAAGACGGATATTACGCCGCTTACGCTCCCGAGCCTTCTCAACTCGCGCGCGTCATTGAGCGCGGCTTCTTGTACGAAGGACAGCCTTTTGTCGACGGAAGCCCGAGGGGACAGCCGGCCGATCGAATGGCGCCGGAGTCATTTATCTATTGCCTTCAGAACCACGACCAAGTCGGCAATCGTCCTTGGGGCTCGAGGCTGCACCACGTGTGCGACCCCTCCTCCTATCGGGCAGCCTCGGCGCTCCTGCTGTTCCTGCCGATGACTCCTCTGCTCTTCATGGGCCAAGAATGGGCAGCGAGCTCGCCCTTCTGTTACTTCACCGACCACGAGCCCCAGCTGGGCAAAGCGGTCTCCGAGGGCAGACGAAAGGAGTTCGCTAGCTTTACGAAGTTCAAAGGCACCGAGATCCCCGACCCTCAGGCCGAGAGCACCTTCAAGAAATCTCAGGTCGACTGGGACGAGCGAACGCAAAAAGGGCATCGGGAGGTCCTTGACCTTTACCGGGGACTTCTTGAGTTGCGTCGTCACGATCCTGTGCTCTCGAAACCAGGTGTCCGGGAGGACCTCAAGGCGGAGGTCAACGAAGATGCGCTGGTTGTCAGGCGGCGCGCGGGAGCCGAGGAGCGGATCTTCGTTTGGAACTTTGGAACCGCGCGTCCGGTCTCTGACTTCCCAGTCGGGGCGCTCCTGCTCGCGACGGAGCCGCTGGAGGAGGGTTATCTCGCCGGACACTCCGCCGCGATTTTTCGCGGCGCGGAGCGTCATTGAGCGTCGCGTTCGACTCGGGGGAGCGAGAGCTTCCCTTGGTGTGGGGGCGCGGGGGGCGCGGGGGGCGCGCATCACATCAGCGTCGCTGGAGCGGCCCAGGCTGGCCCCGCTCTTGCACCCACTTTTTCAGTTGTTCGAACGAGAAGGAGAAAAATGGAAAATGAACGTCCTTTAGCCATCATCACGGGCGCGTCGACAGGCATTGGTTATGAGCTCGCGGTTCTCGCCGCCAAGGGAGGCCACGACCTCATCATCGCCGCAGACGAACCCAAGATCTTCGACGTTGCCGAGACTTTGCGCGGCTTTGGCGCGCGGGTGGACGTGGTCGAGACGGATCTTTCGACCGTCTCTGGCAACAACCACGTCTATGAAGCGATTCAGGGACGACGGATTGAGCTCCTCTGCGCGAACGCGGGGAGGGGCCTTGGGCGATCGTTTCTCGAGCAGGATTTCGAGGCGATTCGCCACGTCGTTGAGACCAACGTGACGGGAACGCTCTACCTCATTCACAAGATCGGCAATCTGATGCGTGAGCAGCAGAGCGGTAAGATCCTCATTACCGGATCCATCGCCGGGTTCATTCCCGGTACCTATCAGGCGGTCTACAATGGGACGAAAGCGCTGCTCGATTCCTTCTCGATCGCACTTCGAGCGGAGCTCAAGGGTACGGGGGTGACCGTGACGAATCTGATGCCCGGTCCGACGGACACGGAGTTCTTCCGTCGTGCAGATCTGCTCGACACGAAGTTTGCCGTCTCTGAGAAGCAGGCAGCCGATGAGGTGGCGCGCATCGGCTATGAAGCCGTCATGCGTGGAGAGGCGCAAGTCGTCGCCGGGTGGAAGAATAAGCTGCAGACAGTCGTCGCGGGGTTGACCCCGGCCACGCTGCTCGCTGAGCAGCACCGGGCTCAGGCGGCACCGGGCAGCGGCAACGGACGCTCCAAGAGCGCGGCGCCGTAAGGAGATCCGAAGAAGCTCGGGCCGTCTCAAGATCTACGGATCGAGACGGCCCGAGCTTCCCCTTAGGGAGCTGGCTCTGAGGAAAAACCTCCAGAGAGTCCCCCGAGGCGCGTCAAGCGCCTGGAGTCAGGACAACCTTCACGCAGTTATCGAGCTTCTCACTGAAGATCTTGTACCCGTGGGCGATCTCGGAGAGCGGGAGCCTGTGAGTGATGATGTCGTCCAAACGAACCTTCCCCTCTTGGACCCAGGTCATCAGCTCGTCGATGTGCGCCTGAACCGGGGCCTGCCCGATGGAGACGTTGATGGCCTTGTCGAGCATTTGGCCGAGCGGGAAGTTGTCGTAGTCGGTTCCATAGACGCCGAGGATGCTCACGCGACCACCCCGCCGTACTGCCTGAAAACAGAGTTCGACGGCTGTAATGGAACCTCGCTGGAGTCTGAGCACGTTCATAATCTTCTCGCCTAAGCTTCGGTCCACCTCGAGTCCGACCGCGTCGATGCAGACGTCCGCGCCGCGTCCCTCCGTGAGCTCGCGGATGTGCGCGATGGCGTCCTCGCGGGCGATGTTGAAGGTCTGGGCTGACGCGACCTCGCGCGCCATAGCGAGGCGATAATCCTGGATGTCGACTCCGATGACCTGCGCCGCGCCGAGAACTCGCGCCACTTTCATGGCCATCAGGCCGACCGGCCCGCAGCCGAAGACGGCGACGGTCTCGCCGGGTTTCAGCTTCGACCAGATGACGCCGGAGTATCCCGTGGGCAGGATATCACTCAAGAAGAGGACCTGTTCATCGCTGAGCCCGTCAGGCACTCTGCGGGGACCGACGTCGCCGTAGGGCACCCGAACGTATTCCGCCTGACCACCGTTATACCCTCCGTAGAGGTCGGTATAGCCAAACAGCGCTCCACCTTTGTTTCGGAGAAGGCCACCGTCGGGACCATAGTTGGGGTTCGAGTTCTCACACTGAGTGGGGAGCTCATGGCTACAAAACCAGCAACCGCCGCACGCGATCGGGAAAGGGACCACGACGCGGTCACCTGGCGCAAGGTTCTTCACGTCTTTGCCGACTTCTTCGACGACGCCCATAAACTCGTGACCAAGGGCCATGGGCCGAAGCTGTGGAAAAGCACCACTGTAGATGTGGAGATCAGAGCCGCAGATGGCTGTGCTGGTGACGCGCAGGATGATATCGCGAGGATCTTCCAGGCGAGGGTCTTCAACCTGTTCGACGCGGATATCCTTCGGCTTGTGAAATATGGCTGCTTTCATCGGAGAGCTCCCTCGGAGAATGGGTGGAGGTTCTTCGAGAGAGCGTGCAAGGCTCATTCCACGCCGGGCCCTCACAGCAGATGCATGCGAGTGAGGTGCGGAACGTGTCTTGCAGCAGCTCCGCCTATGGGACCCAGACTCCTTCGCTATAGCCTTTCGCTTCTTCCCCTCCTCGTTGCTTGTGACAGGGCGACGGAACCCTCAAATCCGCTGGCTCCTCCCGGATCTGAGAAGGACTTAGGCTCGGCGGTGTTGCAGAAGGGCGCGAGCCTCCTGCAGAACATGAGCCCCGTAGGAGGCTTCGACTACTACCTGAACGGCTTCCACGTGATGAAAGATCACCCTGATCTCCACATGGAAGCTCACCACTATTGTCGCGACCTGAACGACGAGTTTACCCAGTGTGTGATCTTCGATGGCAGCACCAGCGACTCGAACCTGGTCGGGATCGAATACATCATCTCCGAGAAGCTATTTTTGAGCCTTCCGGAGGAAGAAAAACGATATTGGCACCCCCACAACTACGAGATCCTCTCGGGGCAACTTGTGATGCCCGGAGTGGGAGCGATCGCGGAGAAGGCGGCTCTCCAGAAGAAGCTCAATAGCTACGGCAAGACCTGGCACATCTGGGACACGGGGCACTTTGGTCGCCCCGCGGCGAAGACTCTCCCGGTCGGCGAGCCAATGCTCGCCTGGTCGTACAATCGAGACGGCGAGGCTCCGGAGAAAATGCTGGAGGAAAGGAATGAGCGCCTGAAGGTCGATGTGGGAGCGAAGCGGGAAGATCGCGCGAGTTTTGCGCCAGAGGCTCGACCCCAGATGGGAGAAAAAGAGCTCGAAGGGCGAATCATCGCGCCTCAAGGGGAGTCCCCGCTCGACGAAAGCGCTCACCAGCCCCAACATATAGGTCAGGGGAAGGAGTAGGGGGCTATCATGAACTTTTCTATGCTCAGGCGACTCATGGTCGAGGAACAGCTTGTCTCGCGCGGCGTCAAGGACAAGCGAGTGCTCGCGGCGATGGGGGCAATTCCGCGTGAAGTGTTCGTCCCTGAGGAACAAAGGACCTTCGCTTACGAGGACCGACCGCTGCCCATCGAGCTCGCTCAGACCATCTCCCAACCCTATATTGTGGCGTTGATGGCGGAAGCGGCTCGGGTGTCTTCGGGTGATCGAGTTCTCGAGGTCGGCGCGGGTTCTGGTTATGCGGCCGCTGTCTTCGCGGAGCTCGGCGCAGAGGTGTACGCGATCGAGAGACATCCGGAGCTCACGGCCTCCGCGCGAGCTCGATTGACGCAAGCGGGGTATGGCCGTGTGCACGTTTTGTGCGGAGACGGAACCTACGGGCTTCCAGCTCAGGCTCCCTTCGACGCGATCATTGTCTCGGCTGCAGCTCCGGCGGTGCCGAGCCTCCTTCTGGATCAACTGGCCCTCGAAGGTCGGCTCATTGTGCCCGTGGGGAGTTACCCTGGGCCCCAGAAACTTCTGCGTGTGGTTCGGGAGTCCTCGCTCGGATTTTCTGAAGAGAATCTCGGACAGGTGCACTTCGTGAGACTCGTCGGCGCTCACGGTTGGCCGGAAGGGCCCCCGCCTGACGTCGAGCAAGAAGAGGCGGAGCCTCGTCGAGTGACTTGAGGGGCGTCGAGTGACTTGAGGGCCGAGTAGGGCGAGCGCCCCTCAAAGGGGCGTGAGCTTGAGGAGCTTGGCCTCTTTGCCATCCGTGAGCAGGTAGATGGCTCCCTCGGGGCCTTGGGTGACATCACGCATGCGGGTCCTGTGATCCGTCAGCAGCCTCTCTTCGCCGACGACTCGATCGCCTTCGACGACGAGACGGATCAGCGCTTGGCTTGAGAGTCCTGCAATGAAGAAGTTTCCTTTCCACTCAGGGAAGAGGTCTCCATTGTAAATCATGAGCGCCCCCGGAGAGATGACCGGGTCCCAATAATAAACGGGCTGCTCGAGCCCTGGCGCCGCAGTTGTCTTATGGATCGGCTCGCCGGAATACTCTTCTCCGTAGCCGATCATGGGCCAGCCATAGTCCTTTCCGCGCTCGACGAGGTTCAATTCATCGCCCCCCTGAGGTCCCATCTCGGCCACCCAGAGGCGGTCTTTGGAGTCGAGGGCGGCTCCGAGGACGTTGCGATGTCCGATCGTCCAGATCTCGGGCCTCGCGCCCTTGGTGCTGGCGAAGGGATTGTCCTTGGGGACTTTGCCATCTGGTAAGATGCGTACAACCTTTCCGAAATGACTCGCGGGATCGCGCGCCTGGACGCGGCCCTCTAGGATGGAGCGGTCCCCGAGCGTCACGAAGAGTGTCCCATCCGGTGAAAAGACGATCCGTCCTCCCGCGTGCTTGGTGGAGTCGAGGGTGGGCTGCATGCGGAAGATCACCTGGAGCATCGTGAGGGCAGGGACTCCCCCCGTGCCGAGTTGTGCTCGCGCTACCGCAAGCCCGTTCCCGCCGTCTCGTGGCTCGTAGTAGCTCAGGTAGACGAGCTTGTCCGTTTTGAACGTCGGGCTCAGAGCGACATCGAGGAGCCCGCCTTGATCTCGACCGTCGACGCGGGGGACCCCTTTTACTTCCGTGGAACTCTTTCCGTCCGCCGCGACGAGCAGCAAACGCCCTTCGTATTTTTCCGTCACGAGCAAGCGCCCATCGGGTAAGAAATCGACGGCCCAGGGATATTGGAACGGGCCTGCGACGGTGCTGACGCGAAACTCGGTTTGAGTGTGCACGGCCTGAGCTCGCGTTTGTCCTTCGAAGGCAGGCTTGAACTCAGGCACATTCGGCGGAGCGGTCTCGACGGGCTGTGCCTCGGGATTGGGCCCGACGCGGGGCACCGTCTCCTCGCCCTCACTATTGCCATCCGGCTCCACGATCTGCGGTTCCTGATCGGGCTGCACAGGGTCCGGTTTTGGTTGTTTGTGACAGGAGAAAGGCAATGTCATCAGAGCCCCGGCGACAAGTGGGAAGAACCGCATGCTCTGCCCTATGCACGGGTTGTGCCGCGGACGACGAGCTTCTGCGCCGCGCTCGCGCGTTCACTGAAGATTCCGGTCGACGCTGGGTGCGCGGCGGAGCGTGAGCAGCTCCCCCCTGGGAGCCCGAGCTCCACGTGCCTCTCGGATGACTCCGTGGTGGGGCGAAAGGGAGCAGGCCGGATCTGTCGCGCGCGTGTCGCCTGTCAACGCGAAAGCCTGACAGCGACATCCGCCGAAGTCCTTGTGCCGCTCGGGGCAGCTCCGACAGGGCTCCGGATGCCAATCGGTACCGCGAAACTCTTGAAAGGCGCTTCCCTCCCTCCAAATGGCGGCGAGGGGATGGCGCCGAACATCGTCGAAATGAAGTCCTGTGATCGCGCGGGCCGCATGGCACGGGAGGGCGAGACCGTCAGGAGTTACAACCATGTAACTTTGAGCCCACCCACCCATACACGCACGCGGCCGCTCCGCATAGTAGTCGGGGAGCACGAACAGGACGTCTGTGCGGCCTTTCAGACGCTCCTGGGCAGCGGCCGCAAGTCGCCGCGCAGACTCCAGCTCTTCTCTGCTGGGCATCAGCCGGGCGCGATTAGAAAGGGCCCAGCCGAGGTATTGAACATTGGCGAGCTCGATACGATGAGGCTCGAGCCCCTCTGCGAGGGCGAGGAGCTCTGAGAGTTCGCCCACGTTCTCTCGATGCAGGACGATGTTGATCGTGAGCTGAAGACCGAGCTCTTTCGCCCAGGCGGCCACTTTGAGCTTCTGTTGGAGGAGATCCACGCCAGCGATCTCGATGCTCTTGTCGTGGCTTGGGGCCTGGATGGAGAGCTGAAGATGTTCGAGCCCCGCTTGGGCGAGCTCGGCGAGACGGCGTCGAGAGAGCGGCGAGCCGCTCGTCACCAGGTTCACGTAGAGCTCCCGCTCTCGCGCCCGAGCTACGAGGCGAGCGAGTCCGCCGTAGAGCAGGGGTTCTCCTCCGGTGAAGTGGACCTGGAGAGCACCGAGAGCCTCCGCATCATCGATGACGCGCATCCAATCCTCGTCAGAAAGCGCTCTGCCTTGCCTGGTCAGGTGTGTGGGGTTCGAGCAGTAGGCGCAACGCTGCGGGCAAGCGTAGGTGAGCTCGGCGATCAATGTGAGGAGCCGAGGCGCCGTGGTCATCGGGTCATCTCCATCGTGAGGAGCCCTCGATCCATGAGGCGCCGGAGGAAGTGCATGACTTGGACTTCAAGCTCCGGGAGCGAGAGGTCCCGATGGATGTGCATGAGCTCGGTGGCGATCTCTTCGACAGTGAGCTCACCGGTGCACCGTTGAATGATTTCGCCAGCGCTTGCGTTCAGGGCCAAACCACGCTCCGGAGCGAGCAGGACAAGTTGCCCCGAGCTTCGGTCGTGACGGAGGCGGATCCCGGGCCGGAGTCTGGGCCGGCTGGCCTGGTTCAACGGAGCGATGGAGGCCATCTGAGAGTTTCCGCGCCTTGGACGCAATCGAGCAGATGCCAAAGAACCTCTGTCTTTCGGATCAGAGCCTGAATGCAGGCCTCCTGCGCGGCGCGAGTGGTAGCTGTGGTGAGGACGAACTCGAGAGCTTCACTCGCGTCTCGTTGTGCGCGAGGGACCCGCTGACGAAAGTACTCGAGGGCTTCCGGCTTCACGAAGGGATAGTGCCGTTCGAACGACGCGACACGCTTCACCATGAGCTCCGGCGAGAAGAACTCGGTGAGCGAAGCTGCGACGGCTTCCGAAAGGCTCGCGTCCCGGACGAAGGTGACGTAGGCGTCGCACGCGAATCGGACCCCGGGCAACACGCGACCTAGTCCCGTAAGTTGGCTGCGTTCTACTCCGAGCGCCTCTCCGAGCCGCAGCCAAAGCCCCAGGCCCCCTGTGCCTTCCTCGACCCCGTCATGATCGACAATGCGGCGAAGCCAGCTCCGTCGAAAGGCGGGGTCGTTCGATTTTGCAAGGATGAGCGCATCTTTGATGGGGATACGCGTCTGATAGTAGTAGCGGTTCTCGGCCCAGCGCTGGAGATCTTCTCGACTCAAGCGCCCCTCATGCATGGCCACATGGAATGGGTGGCGGTCGTGGTAACGCTGGGTTCCCTCCTGACGGAGGCGATCCAAGAAATGCTCTCTCGAGAGAGGCGTCTGCCCGGGATCATTCATCTCGATCTTCGCCCTCGGCTTCTGGAACCACCAAGAAGTAGGGATCGGGGCGCTCTCCCTCCTCCTCAGCCTGGTAGGCGCCGATCTCGGCGTTCATAGTCCATTCGACGAAGCCCGGTCGTTCCCATTTTTGCATGCAATAAAGAACGCAAGATGCATTCCATACGTGAGCGCTTCGTGGGACGGTTTGTGAGGGATCGCCGCGACAAACGCGCCTCAGCCGAGGCAAAATGGTGCTCGGGTTTTGTTCGCGGTGCTCCCCGCTCGCGCTAAGCTGGCGGTCATGACACTTCACGTGATCGTGCTTGGATCAGCGGCCGGAGGCGGTTTTCCCCAGTGGAACTGCGGCTGTGACAACTGTCAGAGTGCGAGGCGGGGGGAGTCCGGGTTCGAGGCGCGGACTCAGGACTCGGTGGCGGTGTCTGCGGACGGGAAGAACTGGTTCCTGCTGAACGCGTCTCCGGATGTCTTGGTGCAGGTCCAGCGCACTCCTGAACTCTGGCCTACGGGGCTTCGAGACGTACCCATTGCTGGAGTCGTGCTGACGAACGGGGACCTCGACCATTGTCTGGGCCTCTTTCTCCTTCGAGAGTCACAACCTCTTACTATTTACGCCACCAGGCGGGTGGAGGAAGGGCTCAGGAAGAATGTAGCTCTTCGAACCCTCGAGAGGTTCGAAGGGCACTCTCGCTGGCATCCTCTGGCTCTTGAGCGAGAGGTCGAGCTCTTGCTCCCCAGTGGCGCCAAGAGCGGCATCTTCGTGCTTCCCGTTGCCGCGCGAGGAAAACCGCCCCTCCACCTCATGGGGGTCATGGATCCTCACGAGGAAGACAACATCCTGCTCCGTATCCGCGCGGGGACGCGGAAGCTCGTCTACGCCAGCGCGGTCGCTGACGCTGCCCCTCATCTGGAGGAGTTTGCAAGTTGTGATGCGCTGCTCCTCGATGGGACGTTTTGGTCTGAGGAAGAGCTGCCCGGCCTCGGCCTCTCGCTCGGCCCGGCCAAGACGATGGCCCACCAGCCTATCAGCGGAGAACGCGGTACGCTTCGGAAGCTGTCCGATCTCAAGGGCCCACGGCGCCTCTACACGCACATCAATAACACCAATCCCGTACTGAACCCGGCATCGCCTGAGCGGAGCACGCTTGAGGCGGCGGGGTGGGAGATTGCGCGAGACGGGCTTCGGATGGAGCTCGGATAGTCCCAATAGGCTCGCTCCGCCGCGAGCCGGATTAGGCCTCCTCGTCGATCGCGATCAACTCGAAAGGATCGACCCCGCCATGCACCTGGTCGATTGGGTCGTCGTTCGGATCTCCACCGCTTGCCTGCAGGAGCATCTCTCGCGCCATATTGACGCCCAGCTCATCGTGCGTCAGCCGAATACTCGGCGCGGTTTCCGCCTCTGGGTCGAGAAAGTCGAGGGATCCGGGTTCAGGCTCTTCAGGACCCGGCGCGAGGAACTCAAGCAGGGTATCAGTGTTGCGGCTCAAGGAGATCTCTTCCTCCTCCTCATCATCGATGAACTCGAGGAGGGCTTCGCCTCCTTGGGGTTCCTCATCGGGAAACTCGAGCACCGCGACCCCTTTCTCGAGGAACTCCTCGTCCGTTTCGTCGTTCCTTTGGGCCTCGGGAAGCTCAAGGAGCTCGAGCCTCAAGGGCCCATCGTCCACCGGCTGCACGTCCGTCGCGGCTTCCGACTTGACGGGCCACATCGTGGATGGTGCTTGCCATTCTGCGGTCTCGCGATCCATCTCTTCATCATCTGCGCCGCCTTCGTCCGTTTGTGAGCGGTCACTGACGCGAGACATTGGCCCGAACTCGAGCTTGTCGAGACCGGTGCGTCGGCCGACCTCGTCGACGACGTGCAAGACAAACTCGGTCGCATTGTGAAGGGCATCGGCAAGCTGGCGATTCATCATGCGCGGGGACTTGCACGAATCGGACCAGCTCCCTCCGAGAGGGCGATCGCTCCTCGCTGAGGCGTGAATGAGGGAAGGAGAGTGACCTTCGCGGTGGGGCGCTTACGGGTCATGTGGCGTTTCTCCACAGGGCTCGCCTCCGGCAAAGCAAGTTTGGCACGGTCCTCGCGTCCCCGACTGACCAACCCGAGGGGGCCGGGGGCGGGCGCCCCCGGGCAAGGGACTGTCGGGCGCATGACGAGTTTGCGGCTCCGATTCGCTCTATTGCCGGGGCATGTGCACTGTGTAACTTTCGGCCGCCATGCCGAATGGTTCGGGTCCGAAATTGTCGATAGTGGTCCCAGTGTACCGGGGAGCCGACACCGTGGGGGAGCTTGTCGAGAAGCTCAGCGAGGACCTGCGAGCCTATTACGACCTCGAAATTGTCTTGGTGGACGACAAGAGCCCCGACCACTCGGCGGAGGTCATGCGCGAGCTCGCGGCTCGCTTCCCCTGGGTGGTCTGCGTCTTTCTCTCGCGGAACTTTGGTGAACACAACGCCGTGCTCGCTGGACTCAACCACGCGCGTGGCGACTTCATCGTGACGATGGACGATGATCTTCAGAATCCTCCTTACGAGGTAAAGCGCCTCGTAGACGAACTCGATCGAGGCTACGACGTCGTCTATTCACGTTACGAGGTGAAGCGTCATAGCCTGTTCCGGAACTTCGGGAGCTGGCTGAACGACCGGGTCGCCAACGTGATGCTCGGGAAACCGAAGGGGCTCTACCTTTGTTCGTTCCGCGCCATGAATCGCTTCGTGGTCAACGAGGTGATTCGCTTTGACGGCCCGTTTCCCTACATTGACGGCCTGATCCTCAGGGCGACGCGGAATATTGGCGTCTTGACCGTCGAGCACCACAAAAGAAAGGTGGGGCGCTCGGGTTATACGCTCATGAAGCTGATCCGCCTTTGGGCGAACATGTTCACGAGCTTCTCGATCTTACCCCTTCGCGCCACCTCGGTATTCGGTCTTGTGGTGGCGGCCCTGGGCGTGCTCTTGGCGCTCCTCTTCGCCTTCGAACGACTGGTCCATCCGGAGCTCCCGATGGGCTGGGCGTCCATCATGGTCGCGGTGATGGTTCTATCGGGGGTTCAGCTATTCAGTCTCGGCATGCTCGGAGAGTATTTGGGCCGACTCTTTTTGAAGGTGGGCGGGGAGCCGCAGTTCGTCGTGCGTTCAACGCAGAATTACGGCGGGGACAAGGGAGCGAAAAGCGATGGGTCGTGACGAATTTGCGGGGAAACGAGCGCTGGTCACCGGCGGCCTCGGGTTTATCGGGAGCAACTTGGTCCGCAGCTTGGCGGGTCTCGGCGCTCAGGTGAGCGTCATCGACGCGCTCATCCCACAGCACGGTGGGGACCTTTATAACTTGGAGGGCCTCGAAGATCGCGTCCATGTCGTCGTGGCGGACATGCGGGACGATGCGGCGCTGCGCCATCTGACTCGGGGACAGGATTTCATTTTCCATCTCGCTGGACAGGTCAGCCATGGCGACAGCATGCGAGATCCGGGGCTCGACTTAGCCGTAAATTGCACGGCGACCATGAAGTTGGTCGAGGCTTGCCGCGCTCAGAACCCGAGCGCCATCCTGATCCATACCTCGACGAGGCAGGTGTACGGACGTCCCCGGTATTTGCCGGTCGACGAAGCACATCCGATCGATCCGATCGACGTCAACGGGATCAATAAGCTGGCCGCGGAGTATTACCACCTCCTCTACCATCGCGTTTACGATCTGCGCTCGACCGTCCTTCGCCTCACGAATACCTACGGACCTCGTCAGCAGATCAAGAACGATCGACAAGGCGTGGCCGGAGTGTTCCTCCACAGAGCGCTGCGTGGCGACACGCTGCGCCTGTTCGGGACGGGAAAGCAACTCCGCGACTTCAACTACGTCGACGACGTTGTCGATGCGCTCCTGTTGGCCGCGACGACTCCGAGTTGCTTCGGGCGTGTGTTCAATCTCGGCTCCCCCGATCGTCACTCGCTGGTCGAGTTCGTGAGCGTTCTGCGTGACCTGTGTGGCGTGGAATACGAGGTCGTCCCTTTCCCGAGCGACAGGCAGTTGATCGATATCGGCGACTATTACGGCAGCTTCGACGCCTTCCGCGAAGCTACCGGCTGGGAGCCGAAAACTAACCTGCGCGACGGGCTCCGTCTGAGCGTCGAATTCTTCCGTCAACACTTCCACCACTACGTCGCATGACTAACGCCTCTATCAAAATGTTCGACTATCGCGCCGAGCTTGGCGCGATTCGCCCGCGTGTGCTCGCAGCGGTCGAGCGGGTCCTCGACTCCGGTTCGCTCATCCTGGGGCCGGAGGTCGCTGCTTTTGAGTCGGAGATGGCTGAGTGGCTCGGTGGAGGGATCGGGGTCGGGGTCGCCAACGGTACCGATGCCATCGTGGTCGCGCTCTGGGCGCTTGGCATCGGACCGGGGGATGAGGTGATCACCGTGGCCAATACCGCGGTCCCTACGGCGAGTGCCATCGTTATCTCCGGAGCAACTCCGGTCTTCGCTGAGATCGATCCTGAGACGGGCCTCATGGACATAGAGCGCGCAGCAGAGCTCGTGGGCCCGAAGACTCGTGCGATCATCCCGGTGCACCTATACGGCAACGCCGTGGATGTGCCTCGGCTTCGAGAGCTTCTTGGGTCGAGGGAGGTCTTTGTGATTGAGGACTGCGCTCAGGCACAAGGCGCGAGCCTACGGGGAGCGTCGATCGGAACCCTCGGGCACGCCGCGACGTTTTCCTTTTACCCGACAAAGAACCTCGGCGCGTACGGCGACGGAGGGTTGTGTTTGACGAAGGACGCTGAGCTCGCCGAGGCAATGCGGCGGGTCCGACGCTACGGCTTCACGGAGCGGGATTTCGCGGGAGGGCGCGGTCTCAATAGCCGCTTGGATGAGCTCCACGCTGCGATTTTGCGGGTGAAACTCGAAGGGCTCGCGGCCCAGGTCGCACGAAGGCAAGAGCTCGCCGCGATCTATGACGCTGAACTGCCAGCGAGCGTAGAGCGGCTGCAAACGACGCCCGGATGTCAGCACGCTCGCCATCTCTATACGGTCCGCGTCGAGGATCGAGATGCGGTGGCCGGTAAGCTCGCTCGAGCGGGGATTGAGTCAGGCGTTCACTACCGGTACCCGCTCCACAAGATGCCGGCTTTTGCCCATGCGCGCTTGCCCGCGACGGGGCTACCCCATACGGAACGCCACGCCGCACACATCATGAGCCTTCCGCTTCATCCTTCGCTCACAGACGACCAAGTGCGGCAGGTTTGTCGCGCGATTTCGAGCTAGTTATGGATGCGAACGTCTATCGTCAATACGCTGCCTCTTTTGAGGATCACTGGTGGACGAATCATCGCAGGAAGATTTTTGCTCGGTGGCTTTCCCTTGCTGGCGTCTCGCCGGGTGAAGGGCGAAGTGTGCTCGAAATCGGGCCTGGCGCGGGGACTGAGCACGCTTGGCTGAGCAGCTATGGCCCTGTGACCGGGGTTGAGTTGAGCCCGGTGGGGCTCGAGTTCTGCGCAACTCGCGGCTACGCGCAGCTCATCCAGGGCGATCTGAACACGGTAGAGCTACCCCAGCAGAGCTTCGACATGGCAGTGGACTTTCATGTCCTCTACCACTCTTGGGTCAAAGACCCGGCTCACGTGCTCGCGAAAATGCGCGCTTCATTGAAGCCGGGGGGGTGGCTGCTCTTGACCGAGCCTGCCCACGAGTATCTTCGCCGTGGTCACGATGTGGCGGTCATGGCCAAGCGCCGATGGAGCCGAAAGGACCTGCTCGCCCTGGTGCGCTCCCAGGGGTTTGATGTTGTAGAGTGCAGCGCATTCCTCTCGCTCTTGCTCCCCATCGTTTGGATCTCGCTGATCGCCGATCGCTTTCGGCATGAGGAGGAAGTGAGTGAGCTCGCACCGCCGAGCCGAATCGCCGATCGCATCCTTCGTGTCGTGATGTGGTTTGAGCGCGCGCTCATGGGGCTCTTCCCGCTCCCCACTGGCACCTGCTGGGCGGTGCTGGCACGTCGTCGCGAAGATTGAGATCTTCTAAAGTCCCAGGGCGCGCTTGCGCGCCGTGCCAAAATGCTGGGTTCAACTGGACTCAGATGAGAAAACGGTGCGCGAGGAGGGACTTGCACCGTCGGGGAGCGTTGGACGCCACGGACTCAGTCTATGAGACACCGGGCTCAGTGTGGTTCAGGAGGTCTAAAGTCCTAGGGCGCGCTTGCGCGCCGTGCCAAAATGCTGGGTTCAACTGGACTCAGATGAGAAAACGGTGCGCGAGGAGGGACTTGCACCGTCGCAGAGCGTTAGACGCCACGTACTCAGTCTATGAGACACCGGGCTCAGTGTGGTTCAGGAGGTCTAAAGTCCTAGGGCGCGCTTGCGCGCCGTGCCAAAATGCTGGGTTCAACTGGACTCAGATGAGAAAAGGGTGCGCGAGGAGGGACTTGCACCGTCGCAGAGCGTTAGACGCCACGGACTCAGTCTATGAGACACCGGGCTCAGTGTGGTTCAGGAGGTCTAAAGTCCTAGGGCGCGCTTGCGCGCCGTGCCAAAATGCTGGGTTCAACTGGACTCAGATGAGAAAAGGGTGCGCGAGGAGGGACTTGAACCCCCACGAGTTACCCCGCCGGAACCTAAATCCGGTGCGTCTGCCAATTCCGCCACTCGCGCCTGTCAGGGGAGTGCTCCCTAGCGCGAGTTCGCCCCTCGCGGAAGGCATTCTGTCGATGGGCCGCTAGCGCGGCCATCCGGCCCTCTGGGGGGCGGCCACCTCTTGCTCGAAATTCGAGCTGCTTCCCATTTCCGACGAGCAGGAGCGAAGAATCTGTGATGAGCTTGAGGCGCGTGTCCGCATTCTTCCGCCGTTCCTCGTGGCCCTTCGTTCTTGTCTTCGGTGCCTGCTCTCTCGGTCGCCTTTGGTACGAGCGAGAGGCCGCTGCCCGGAGCGATCTCCCGCCCCCAACCGAATCGGGTGCGGCCTCCGGTTCTCTCGAGTCCGCGGCACCGAGCCCTTCGGGGAGCCCGTCCTCTGGTGGTCCGCGCGTGGTGCCCAAAGAGGTCAAACCCACTTCCGCGCCGGGCAACGACGCGTCACATCACGAAACCTTGCGCGTATGCGCCTGGAACGTCCAGAAGCTCGGACACAATAATGGGAAGGATTTCCCCGTCGTAAAAAGGGTCATCGAAGACCATTGTGACGTGACGGTGCTCACGGAGGTGATGCAAAAAAAAGGCGCGGCTCCTGGTTACGACAAGCTGCGCTCTGAGCTCGGAGACGCTTGGACAGGGCTTCGAACTCTGACGCCCCGGCCGAACACGAACTCCGGGAACTCCGAGTTCTACGCGATCGTCTATCGAAAGACGCTCCTCGAACTGTGTGACGGGTGGTCCGAGCTCGTCTACGCGGCGGACGGCGACGGTTCTGTGCAGGCGAGAGGTCCTGATGTTTTTGTTCGTGAGCCGGCGTTCGGTTGTTTCCGCATGCGTCGGCAGGCGGGCGAGTTCGACTTCCTGCTTGGCGCATTTCACGCCAAGGCGCATCGCGGCGCCCAGGACCGCGAGCGGACGGAGGCGGAGGTCCGGGCTCTGCAGGAAGCGATCGAGTCGGTGCGCAAACTGCGGCCCGGAGAAAATGACGTGCTCATCGCGGGCGACTTCAATCTCACGCCCGACGAGCTTGCCAGCGTGACCCACCTGGCCGTCCTACAAAAGGGAAGCGGTTCGACACTCAGCGCGAGCGGCGGAAGGAGCGCGAACCTGCTTGATGGGTTTCTCCTCGAGAGCCTCGCGCTCTCCCCTGAGGTCGCGAGCAGCGCGGAGGTCTTGGACGTCAGAAAACACGCGGGAAGCGCTCGAACGTTTGCCCGAACGGTGAGCGACCATTTGCCCGTTCGCCTCGTGCTTCGCGTCGTAGGGCCGGACGACGACTGAGACAATTCTTCTCATGCTGTAGTATTCTTGCCGAATCGCAGGGGCGCCCGAGATCCAAGCAGAGAATGAGACCGGCGCGGAAGCCCACTAGGGCCTTCTGGTATCCTGATCCAATCCTTGGCCGGTCACTCGGCACTCTCCCGGACCATTCCCCATGATTCGACCCATCCACACCGTTTCCCTTGGCCTCTTTTTGGGCGCAGCTCTAGCGCTCGGTCCCTCTTGCTCTTCCGGAGGATCGGGGGGGAGCGGGCCCGGAGTCGGGGGCTCATCAGCTCCGGGCGGCGGCGCAACGGGCACGGGGGGAACGTCCAGTGGGACCGGTGGTGAGGGCGAGGATGGTGATGACTTCGTCATCGGCTCCGGGGGCGGCGAAAATCCAGGCGGCTTCCAGTGTGACTCCTTTGATGAAATTGCCTGTGATGGGTCGGCTCTCACCGCGACTCCCATCGAAACGAGCATCCTGCTCGTGCTCGATAAGAGTGGGAGCATGAACCTTCAACCTGACGCGAACTCGACGGTGTCGCTCTGGGAGTCAGTCAAGGCCGCCCTTGCGACCTCCCTTGAGGAAGCGCCCGAGGGCATCGCCTTCGGCCTCGAACTCTACCCGATGAACGACGAGTTCATCATCCCGGAGAACTGCGGTGACATCTGTTGTTCGATGCCGAGCGGCGATCGAATGGATGTGAAGGTTGCACCCGGAAAACGCGCCCGGGACGCCATCCTCAAGGTCATTGGGGAAAATCAGCCAGGCGGTGGCACGCCCACCGCTGCGGCGCTGAAACGAGCTCTTGACTATTTCACGGTGGGCGAGGGCAAAGACCTGGGCGGGCAGCGGTTCATCTTGCTTGCTACGGACGGCGGGCCGAACTGTAACGCCGACACCTCGTGCACTATCGACGCTTGCACGCGGAACATCGATGGCGGATGCCCTGATGAGAGTGTGAACTGCTGTGCATCGAGTCCAGAGGCCTGCCTCGACAAAGATGGTGTTCTCGAGCAGGTCGAAGCGCTTTCGGCCGCAGGTATCGATACCTTCATCATCGGGCTCGATGGAACTCAGGCCTATGCGGACTCTCTGAATGCCTTCGCTGAAGCGGGCGGCCGACCGCGCAAAGGCGCTCCGGAGAAGTTTTACAAGGTTGACGCTGCGACGGGCACAGCTGCAGGGCTGGCCGCCGTATTCCGCGAAATCACGACACAGCTTGTCAAGGATTGTGATGTGGCGCTGAAGGACACCGTCGACGTCAAGAAGCTCAACGTCGCGGTGGATTGTGAGATCATTCCTTTCGCAGAAGGCGCAGCTGGCGAGGGCGGAGCCCCCTCAAGCGAGAAGAGCAGTTGGTGGGTGGATACTTCCACGTCGCCGCGCATGGTCCGTCTCCAAGGGCCCATCTGTGACAAGATCGAGACCGATGGGGTCCAGCGAATCGACCTCCTTGAAGGTTGCGACACGATTTATTGACCCAGGCTTGGTGCCGTCCTCCCTCTCCCTGATTTTTCTTTCACCGAAACGAGGTTCTCATGGCGAATCATCTGCACCGCTTCCGACACTTGCTCGTAGGTTCTGGGCTGGCTCTCGCTTTAGGTCTGGCCTGCAGCAGTCCAGACTCCGGCGATGGTGGGAGTGACGGCGGTTCTGATTCTGGGAAAGGCAGCGGCGGGCGCAGCTCATCGGGAACCGGCGCGGCGGGGAACTCCGACGACGGCGATAGCGGCTCCGGTTCTGGGAGCACTGGCTCTGGAAGCGGAGGAAAGTTGTCTGGGACAGGTGGAGCCTCCGGCGACTCGAGCTGCGGTATCTCCTCGGAGGGCCTCGGGGGGCGCCAAGAGATCACGCCGGCTTTCGAGTCGTGCGCTGAGTCGTCGAACCAGGCTGAGGTGGTCCCCGCGGACGTTTTTATCCTCGTCGATCAGTCGATTTCGATGGAGGACAATCGAGTCAATCCGGCTGACCCGTCTTCGCCCACCAGGTGGGAAGCGCTGACGACTGCGATCAAGGCATTCATTGAGAGCCCGCGCTCCGAAGGGCTGCGCGTGGGCCTGCAGTACTTCGGTCTGACGAAGAATGGGGCGGTTCTCTGCGACCCCGAGGACTATAACAGCGCTGACGTAGAGATCGGAGAGCTCCCTGGCAATGCCGAGGCGCTGCTCGACTCACTCGACGCTCACTTCCCTTCGAGCAGCACCCCGTCAGTGCCGGCGCTCGAAGGTGCGCTCAGGCACGCGAAAGCCTGGGCTCTGGAACACCCCGATCGCCCTGTGGTTGTCGTGTTTGCGACGGATGGCTATCCGACGGAGTGTGAGCGGAACTCGATCCCCGAACTGCAAGCGGTGGCGGCCGAATACGCGCAGGGCACCCCTCGCATCCCCACATTTGTGGTCGGGATTGGCCAGGTGTCGAACCTGAAGCTCGTAGCGCAAGCCGGAGGAACCCAGAAAGCGTTCTTTGTGGCTGATTGCCCGACGGCGGTCGAAGATCTGACTGTCATGCTTGAGCGCATCGCGAGCAGTCCGGCGATCTGTGAGTATCAGCTGCCGGAGCTTCAGGAAGGTGAGTTCTTAGACAAGTCGAAGATCAATCTGGCCTATTATCCGGATAAGGGAGTCGGCGGAGAAGCGCTTCGGCAGGTGAGCGGTGAGGCTGCTTGCGGAGACGGTTGGTACTTCGACGACAACGCCCGGCCGACGAAGGTCATTGCCTGTCCGGAGACCTGTCGCCGACTCGGAGGCGGGACGGTCGATCTCGTCGTCGGGTGTGAGACGCTAACACTCAAGTGATCTACCTGTCGGAGGTCGAAACGCCCCTCGGGGTGCTCGCGATCGCTGAGTGCAAAGAGCGGTTTTTGGCCGTCGTTCCCGGCGGCCTCAATGGCTCACCTTTGATCTCCTTGCGTCCTCGTCTTGAGCCGTGGGGCGCCCTCACGCTCGCCGTTCGTCGTCCCTTGGCGCAAAGGTTCGCCGGGTTCTTGGGCGGCGGAGAGCGAGGCCGATGGAGCGTTGATCTTTCCCTGGCTGAGGGGGCGCTCGCGCGATCTGTCTATCAAACGCTCTTCCGGACCCGCCCAGGCGACCTTCTGACCCCTGTCGAGCTGGCGGAAAGAATCGGGCGCTCCACTGAGGTCGAGGCGGTCGAGGCAGCTCTTCTCAAGAGTCCGCTCCTCGGCGTCGTTCCTTCCCATCGTGTGCGAAAAGATGGCGCTCCGCTCGGGTCGCCAGAAGAACAGGTTTGGGCTGAATTTTTTGCGGGTCTGCCCGACGAGCTCGAGGCTCGCGCGCCCTGTCTCAGATGAACTTACTTTGAGCGACACATCTTCAATGTCTCTTTCGCGGTTTTTTGTTCTCCCCCTCCTTGGACTCCTTCTTGTTTCTTGCGGCGGCGCAAAGGCGCAGCCAGAAAGTCCTTCTGACCCGGCGCCGACCCATGCGCCCTCGAGCTTGACCGCACGCGGGGTCCTCGAGCCCCGCCAGGTTGTCTACGCGCTGGGCGGCAGCGAGAACGACTACCGGAAGTGCTTCATGCGCGCGGTGGGGTCGCGGGGCTACGTTCGCACGCGCTTTCACATCTCGCCTCGAGGGGAAGTCGAGAGTGTCGTGATCGCCGAGTCGACCATCGACCGACCGGAAATCAATGAGTGCATCGCCGAGCGCTTGAAGAGTCAGCTCTTCGGCAGTCTCGACGAGCCGAAGCAGGCGGAGTGGACCTTCGTGTTTCGGCTCACGGACCCGGTCCCTGAGAGGGTGTTTCGCAGCAAGCTGAGGAGCGCTCGCCAGAAGCGGGAGGACGGCATCTCCCTGTTGAAGTCGTCGTCCGGTACGCTGGACCTCGACCATGTTGCACAGCGGGTGGCGGTCAATTATCCGCTCGTGGCCCGCTGCTATCGGGCCTCCCTAGAGCGTGAGAAGGCCCCGGGAGGCATCTTGAAGCTCAAGCTCAGCATCGCAGAAGACGGAAGGGTCGTACGGGTCGATGACGCGGGGTCGGTCATGGCGGATGCCTTTGCTGTGGACTGCGCGGCCGAAGGGTTTTTTGCCATGGAGTTCCAGAGGCCTATGGGGGGGCCTGCGGATCTGATCTACCGGATCGAGCTCGAGTGAGAGGGCAGCGCAGGTCCTGTGGCTCCTGAGAGTTGCGGACGAGGTTATTGAAGGAGAGGTCCTCGGCCTCTCTCGTGGAGTGGGTCCACGTGGTCGAGCGCGCCTGAACAGGTGAGATAACAGGCGACAAAACGAGAAATTTCTTCAAATGTCATGGGGAGTTTCGGCTGAGGGCTGAATCAGGCGTACGCTTGTCCGTTGATAGGAGGAGCGCGATGCCACCGGCCCATTCACTGCCGCCCATGCGGAAGCCGTTCTCACTCTCGGTGAGCGCGAGGGTCATCTTGTTGACCGTTGTCGTGTGGATCGGCCTCCTTGCGGGAGCGCACGTGATGCAGGACCGGATCTTCCGTCCGACCTTCGTCGCGATCGAGTCGGATCTTGTGATCAAGGACCTCGAGCGGGTCGAAGCCGCGGTCGCGCGCGAAGTGGAGCAGCTCAGTCGCGTCGTGGATGACTACGCCTCCTGGGAGGACATGCGCGCGTTCATTGGCGCGGAAGAGGGCGCGCCCCTTTCTCGGGCTTTTAAGCCCGAGATCCTGACCTCGCTCGATCTGGACGCCATCTTTGTCTTCAACGCTATCGGTCGCGTACGGCACTCGCTCACACGGAAAGACGACAGCGTCCTCGCCGGAAGCCCCGAGTACACGCCGACTGGGTTTGCTAACCAGTTTCCAGTGATCGCCTCTGTGCGTACGCAGGGAGGGGGGGGCCGGTCGTCCCAGGGGCTGGTTCGCTTTCGGAGCGGACGACTCGTGTTTGCTGTCGCGGCGCCGGTGCCGGGAGCAACGCCCCAAGATCCCGCGCTGGGGACCGTGGTGATGCTGAGGGAGCTCGATGACCGCGGCGCTCGGCGACTGGCCGATCAGGTGCGCTTGCCGGTCGTCATCGCGGCCAAGGAGCCGACCGGCGGCGTCAGTCCCTCCGCACGAGAGGCGACTCCTGTCCTTGAGAACAATCAAATCGGCGCGAGCGCTTGGCTGCGCGATCCGTTTGGGCTCCCTATCGCCGAGTATTCCATCACGCGCCCCGCGACTATCCTGACCCAGGGCGAAGGAACTCTGCTCAGCGGAGAAGTCGCGTCCGTTGTTGTTCTTTCGATCGTATTGCTTTGCCTGATCTTGCTCCTGCAATGGTCAGTGATCCGTCCCCTCGCGCGCCTGACGAGGATCGTCGAGAGCGTCCGGCGGACGGGCGATCTGTCGGTCCGAATTCACGAGAAGCGTAGTGACGAGATTGGCCTGCTGGCGCACAACTTCGATCGCATGCTCGCGCTCTTGGATGAGCGCACACGGACATTGGAAGAGCTCGCCACGACCGATGGTCTGACCCGTCTCGCCAATCGCCGCACGATCATGGAGCACGTGACCCAGCTCGTGAACGCGGCGAACGACGGCACCTTGCTCTCCGTCCTCGTCATCGACGTCGACCACTTCAAGCGCATCAACGACACCGTCGGACATTCTGTGGGCGATCGCGTCCTTCGTCATGTGGCCGCCGTGATCCGCAAAGCGATCGGTCCGAACGCCATGGGCGGGCGCCTGGGCGGCGAGGAGTTCTTGGTTGTGGTGACCGGGCTCGTGAAGGGCGACGTCGTGCGGCTCGCTGAGACGGTGCGCGCGGCGATCGCAGAGTCGCCGGTGCAGGGCGTAGATTGGCCAGTGACGGCGAGCATCGGGGTGGGCCACTACGCTGGGCATACGGTGCACGGCCTCTTGGCGACCGCGGATTTGAACCTTTACCGGGCGAAAGGCGCCGGCCGGAACCGCGTGGTGGCGGACGAGGTGGCCGCTTCACTCTTGCCGGCGGCATCGGTCCCCCCGCCTCCGGGCGGCGGCGTTCTCATCATCTGACGAAAGATCCCCGAGTGCGGCTCGGCTCGCTAGCGGGCAGTCGCTCCGACAGGGCGGCTACCCATGAAGTGGTTCACATCGCGCACATCTGCTCCGTCGAGCCGACAGCCCGAGTCCAGGGGAGCTCGATGTGGGAGAAGCGGCCGCAATGAGCGCCGGTGCAAGCGTGCACCTGCACTGGTGTTGCGGCTGCTCACATGCGCATACCATACTTCTCACAATCGGCTCGCGCCCCTGACGAACTATCTATTTTGTCCTAGACTTGAGAGACATGCCTCTTGCGTCCGCTCCTCGCCGCTTCTTAGATAAGAGACCTTTGCTCTTGGCCGCTCTGATCGTGGGCGTGGGCTGCGCTTACCCCTTGGATTTTCCAATGGACGACGAGGGAAGCGGCGGGAAAAGCAATGCTTCTGGCGGTCAGCCGAGCGGTGACGGCGGAAGTGCCAACCCGGAAAGTGGTGGGCAGCCCACGAGCGGTGGGAGCGCGAGCGGCGGCGCCGAGAGCGGTGGAGCGCCGTCGAGCGGCGGGGCGGCACCGAGCGGCGGCTCAGCGACCGGCGGCGGAAGCTCAGGGGGCGCGCCCACGAGCGGTGGTGCGCCGAGCGGCGGCGCACTTGCGGTGGGCGGAGCAGCTCCGAGTGGTGGAGCGGGCAGCGGTGGAGGAGCGACCGGTGGCGCACCTGCGGTGGGAGGCGCTCCTGCAGGCGGCGCTCCGGGCGCAGGTGGAGGACCCTCCGATCCTTCGTGCACCTGCTCGCTGACCTGGGTCTCGGCGATGAACATCCCAGCGCTCGATACCGGAGATTGCATCGGCTACATGGGCACGCTCTATCGTTACGAGCCGGAGAACCCGACGTCCCAGATGAGCTACTGTGATCCGAATTGCCCGCCCAACATGTCGAGCGGGGACAATTGTAAGTGGCACGCGAAGCTCGTCGCCCAGGGGCCATGCCCCTGAGCTCGGGAGAGCTCAACGCAGCTGTTCATTGCGCCGCGAAGGCGGCACGAGCCAGGTCGAAGAGGCTTCCCGCCTGGACCTGCTCGCCGGTGAGGCCAAAACGTCGCTCCGTGCCCGCGTAGATGCGGAGGGCCTTTAGTAGGTGCTGTTCGGTGAAGTCGGGCCACATGACCGGCAGGAACACGAGCTCCGCGTACGCCGCTTCAATCAAGAGGAAGTCGCTCACACGAGACTCACCACCCGTACGAATCAAAAGGTCGACGTCGGGCAAATCGTGCGTCGTCATCGCCCCGCGAATGAGCTCTTCGGTCACCTGATCCGGGCGGAGCTCCCCGCTCGCGGCTTTTTCGACGAGGGAGCGTACCGCGCGGGTCACGTCGTCACGCGCGCCGTAAGAGAGAGCCAGGCTGAGCGTGGTGCCCGTACAATGGGCTGTTGCTTCCATGAGCTCGTCGAGGGCATTGCGCGCCGCGTCGGGGAGATCTTCTTCGCGCCCGATGAGCTGGACACGGATGTTCTGGCGAATGAGCTCGGCCCGCTCCTTGCGTGCGAAGTGGGTCAGAAGGCGCATGAGCGCTTCCACCTCGAGCCGCGGTCGCTTCCAGTTGTTCACGCTGAACGCGTAGAGCGTCAGATATTCGATCCCGAGCCGAGCGGCGCTCTCAAGGGTCCGCCGCACAGCGGACGCACCGGCCGAGTGGCCTTCCCAGCGCACCTGACCGCGCGCCTTCGCCCATCGCCCGTTGCCGTCCATGATGATCGCGACGTGCCGGGGCAACCTGTCGGGGATGCTTTCCGGGGATACGCCGGGGAGTACGGGCTTTTGAACCATGTGCGATTCGGGGAGAGTGCCAGAGGCCGCCCCCCGCGTCGCCCCGTTTCTCGTGGAAATTTCGTGGAGATAGCGTTGACCGGGTTTTTTCAGCGCCACGGCAGCGGCTCTCGGTCGCCTTCTGGCGGGCAAAAGCCGCTTGCCCTCGGGGCGGGGAGGCGTCTGTCAGGCACTCGGCAGCGAAAGCTCAATGACCACCCGTGGGGGGCCGTAGGAGAGGACCTCGACCTGGCCACCGTGGGCTTCGGCGACGGCTCGCACGATGGAAAGACCGAGCCCTGTTCCCCCTTCGCTCCGCCTGGTGGTCACGAAGCGGCGGAATAGATCGTCGCGGATGTGGGGGGCGATGGTCCCTTCATTTTCGACGCGGAGCTTCAGTCTCCCCGCGGCGCTCGAGAGCTCGAGCTCGGCCTGGCTCCCCGCGGGGGAGTGGGCCAGGGCGTTCGAGAGCAGGTTCGATACGGCTCGACCAAGCCAGGCGCGATCTCCGCGCAGCGCGGCTCCTGAAGGCAGGCGGACCTGAACGCGGGTTCGTTCGTCGCCGAGAGCATCGACCGCGTCCTGAACGACCTGTGAGAGGTCCAATCGGGGACGTCCCTCGAGGCTTCGCGTCTCGAGCTCCGCCAAGTCCAAGAGCTCTTCGAGCAGCTGTTCGATCCGCTCCGCGGCTTCTCGCATGCGTCGCACGAAGCGACGTGCCTGCTCCGGTTCATCGATCGCGCCGTCTTCGAGGACCTCCGCGCTCGCGAGCAACGCGGCGACGGGGTTCTTGAGCTCATGGGACAAATCGGCGGCGAAGGCCTCGACGAAGGGGCGCCCTTCGAGCTTCCGCCTCATGGTGTCGATGGCACGGACGAGCCGCGCGACCTCGCGCCCCGAGGTGCTCCGGGGCAAAGGGGGACGCCGCCCTTCGCTGACCTGTTCTCCAAAGTCGCTCAGCGTCTCGATCGGCTCTGCGATGGTGCGCCCAATCCAAGCTGCGGCGATGGCGGCGGCGGCTCCCAGTACGAGCACGATGACGAGCACGGTCGGCGCGATATCGGCGAGAAGCGCGCGGACGACGATGGTCGGTTTGACGACGCGAACGACTCCGAGTCGCTCTCCATCTGAAGCGATCTCAACGTCAACGAACACCGCGCCCTTTTCGAACGCCCGCGACTGAGCTCCTTGCGGGTAGAGCATTTTCCCGTCCCGATCGAGCAGCTCGAGCCCGGCGGGTTCCTTGGGAGAGAGGGCACTTTCGGGTCTCCGGGGACGGTAGACGTCGAGCCCCGCAGCGAGCCTCTCGAGGCTCGCGTCTGTGCGCGCCAGCTCACTTTGGATCAAAGAAGCAACTGTTGTGGCTTCGTCGGTCGCTGCTGCGAGGGCGAGCTTCGAGGCCCGAGCCTCGACTCGGTCGATCACCATGAGCCCTACGCCCAAGGAGAAGGCTCCGACAATGCTCGCGAGGGCGAGGAAGATCTGCATGCGCACCGAGAGACCGCGGGTCCGCGAGCGTGCCAATCGACCCACGATGAACGTGAGGAAGGCGATGAGTCCGATCGATGCGAACGCGACGACGATGACCCGCGTCATGAGCGCTCGACGCTTTGCTCCAGGCGATAGCCCACGCCCCGCACGGTCTCGATCCAGTTGGGATCTCCGCCAGCGTCGCCGAGCTTGCGGCGTAAAGCTTTGACGTGGGAGTCGATCGTGCGATCGCTGAGCGCAAAGCCATCGCCCCAGTTGGCGGCGATGATGCGGCTGCGTGAAAAGACGTGTCCCGGCTCCGAGGAGAGCAGGGCGAGGATATCGAATTCGGCGCGGGTGAGCTCGAGCGGCTGGCCTTGAACCGTGACCCGTCGAGCTTTGGTGTCCAGAGCGAGCGGCGCGGGGCGCCCAGCGGAAGGCGCGTCTTCTCCGCTTGTCCGACGCAAGACCGCCCGGATGCGTGCGACCATTTCTCGGGGGGAGAAGGGCTTCACGACATAGTCGTCGGCGCCTGACTCGAGAGCGCGCACCCGATCCGCTTCCCCCGACCGGCTCGAGAGCACGATCAGCGGAGGCCGGGGGCCCGAAGCTCGTCGAGCTTCGAGGAGCGAGAAACCGTCGCCGTCGGGGAGCATGAGGTCGAGCACGATGAGGTCGACGGCGCCGGTGTCGAGGTGCGCTTGGGCGGCGGCGAGCGTGGTCGCCGGCAACGGAGAGAAGCCGTTCTTCTCGAGGGAGTAGGACAATGACTCCAGGAGCGCTGGTTCATCATCGATGAGAAGGACGCGGGTCACGCATGGTCGAGTCTGCGTCCGTTTGGCCCGATTTTCCACAGCAGCGCCATGGATTTCCGGCGCAGGGCTCGCGGCTTTTCCTGCATTTTGGCGCGCTTACGCGGGCGATCGCGCTTCGCATCTCGTCGATCTCTGCTAGCCTCCGGCCCCCGGTGAAGACCTTACTCCTCATGCGGCACGCGAAATCGAGTTGGCGCGATGCCGGACTCGAAGATCACGAGCGGCCGCTGAATGGACGGGGGCGCCGGGCCGCGCCCTACATGGGAAAGCTGCTCGCGGAACGGGGGCTCACCCCGGACCATATTCTGACCTCTTCAGCGCTCCGGGCCCAGGACACTGCCCGCACCGTGGCCCAGGAACTCGCCTATGCCGGGCCCTTCGAGGTGACTCGCCGGCTTTACCTGGCCGATCCAAAGACATACCTCGCGGCTCTCGCGGATCTTCCCCCGTCCGTGCAGCGCCCCCTCATCGTCGGGCACAATCCGGGAATCTCCGAGCTCGTATTTGAGCTCACCGGAACGGAGCTGGACATGCCGACCGCCGCTGTCGCCCTGATCGAGGTTCCCACGCAGGATTGGAGCTCATTTCCCGAGCGTGGAGCCGCGAAGTTGGCGGGATATTTCCGGCCCCCGAAGGAAGACAAAAAATCGAAAGGATAGCGGGGTTTCCACGTAGCCTGGCTCCCGGATCGCGGGTATTCAAAGAGAGAAGATGGAAGGCCCGGCACAGCTTCCCCCGAAACCGGACGTAGCGCTTCTCCTGCTCCAGTCGCAGTCCTCGGTCTATGTCCATTTAGATCCGCGCGGCCCGGACGTGTTTGTTCCTGCATGGTTCAAGAACCAACCGCAGCTCGTCCTTCAGGTGGGGATGAACATGGCGGTGCCAATCCCGGATTTGAATGTGGGGCAAACAGCGCTCTCCTGCACGCTCAGCTTCAACCGCCGACCCGAGTTCTGCAAGATCCCTTGGGACGCGGTGTATGGGCTCGTTGGTGAGGATGGTCGCGGCATGATTTGGCCCGACTCGATCCCGCCTGAGGTGGCGAGCGCAGCGAAGGCCGCTGAAGCCAAGAGCAAGGAGAGCAAGAGGCCCAAAGGGCATCTGCGCCTCGCACACTCGGAGCCGCCGGGGCCCGTATCCGAGCGTGAGACAGAGCGCCCGTCCCTCTCCGAGCAGAAGGAGCAGAAGGGCGCGGCCGACGATGAGCTGCCGCCGAGCTTGGCTGCTGAGCCCAGTCCCGAACCCGCGGATCGACCTGAAGCTCAAAGCGAGCGGGATGGAGCGGACGAGAACACTTCTGGCTCTTCTGAGCCGCCCCGGCCCTCGGCGAAGAAGCTGCCTTCGTACCTGCGCGTCATTAAGTAACTGCAGGGCTTTTTCAGATGGAGGTTACCTGCGGTCGGTGCAAAGCGAACTATGAGTTTGACGACGCACTTTTGTCGGCGGAAGGCACGACGGTGCGCTGCACTCGCTGTGGGTACGAATTTGACGTTTTTCCCCGTGAAGAGCTCGCTGACGAGTGGTCCGTTTGGTTGAGCGGCGCGAGTGAACCGCTCAAGTACGATGCCCTCGCCGATCTGGAACGGGACATCATTGCCGGGAAGATCGGACCCGACGACCGGCTCGCGAAGGGGGGCGAAGAACCCCGACGCCTCTCTTCGATTTCAGAGCTGGGCCCGCTCCTCCGTCAACACGCGCTCTCGCGAGTGCCCCCGCCGCGAGACCTCGACCGCTCTTTGACGCGGACCCGGCTCGGGCTGCCCGCCCTCGGGGACAAGCTTCCCTCGGGGCTCCTCGCCGAGGATCGGCCTTCTCCGCCGCCAGCGGGACGACCGCATCGTTCTTCGGACACCTCGAAGCGCGTGCGCTCGGCCCTCTCGGGCACCTATCCCGGCACACGCCCCCTTCCTGAGTCATCCCCGAGGACTCTGTCGTCGGGAACACCTCCGGCCCTCGCGGGGAGGGCGAGACCCCCGCTTTTGTCTCAGACGCTGCCGAGTGCCGTTCCGCTGTCGGAGAGCGCTCCCGCTACCAGCACTTCCGGACTCACCTCCTCCGCCCCGGGTAGCTCGAAGGTCCCGTCATCGTACCCCACGAGAGTGCCGCCCTCGCCGCGGGTCCCGCGGGATTTTGGCCTTGCGACTGCGACGGATGGGACGCGCGTGCCAGCTGCGCTCGCGGAGCTTCCTCCGCTCCGCGTTGCTCGGGAGTCCAAGGAGGACACCCGCGCGCCCGCGCGAGCAGTGTCGACGGGAGCGATCCGCTCCGCGCCTCAAAGCCTGCCGCGCAAGAGAGGTGCCCGAGCAGCATTGCTCGTGGTCTTGGTGTTCGGCGGTGCGCTCGTGTTCGGTCTGACGGTGGGCCGTGAGTCCTTCCAAAGAAGGCTTGCCTCTGCGGGCTTTGCGCCTTCTCCTTCGGCGTCTGAAGGCAGCGTCGGTCCCGAGGCGAACGCTCCTTCCCCTCAGGCGACTCTGGCTCAAGCTCACCGCGACGTCCGCTCTCTCGATCTGCTCTGGTTCCGCACTCGATGGATGCCCGCAGATGACCCGAAGCGCGAAGGGCTCGAGCGAGAGCTTTTCGAGCGTCTCGGTTCGCTCGAGAAGGTCCTGCCTTCGGCGCCTGCCTCAAAGGAGCGAATTTGGGATGAGATTGATGTGCTTCGGATGCGGGGCCGCGTCTCGCTGGCGCGGGAAAAATTGAAAGAGCTGGAGGAGGACGCGATGGCCCGGCCTTATTCCGTGGCGCTCTTGGATCTCGCCGAGGCTCGGGGTGACGTTCCGTTTCGAGCAGTCGTGTCGCAGCTCTCCCGGGCGAGGACCGACGACGACGCGGAGCTCCTCGCAAAAGTCGCCCTCGTCGAGGCACTGAGTCGCTCTGGCGCTCACGATCGAGCCCAGACCCAATACGACGAGCTCGCCGCCGATCCGGGCGATCTTCCCGCCGACCTGCTCGCGGAACTCTCCGCCTTCGTAGCTCGCAGTCGAACTTTCGTGCCCGCTCCGGAGACCGCGTCCAAGCAGGAGGAGCCGCGTCCCGCCGAGCCCCAGACGGCCCAAGTTGCGCACGCCGCGAGCACAGCTTCGACTTCCGAGAACGAAGCGCGCGAGGTGACTGCGCCTGCTTCCAAGGAAGAAGCTCAGAAAGAGACCGCCGTCGGCTCTCGCACTCAGACGGCTCGCCCGGTCTCTCCTGAGATCCAGGGACTCGTGACGCGTGCAGACGCTCTTTGGAGCGGCGGAGATCAAGCGGCGGCGGTGACCCTCTATCAAGAGGTCCTGCGCGCAGTCGGCAAACAACACTATCTGGGACAGAGAGCGTCCGCTCGCATCGCTCAAGCAGAGCGTGAGAAAGCCGGTAAACCATGATCTCGAATCGTTTCGCCCGCGCCTTTGTCAGTGTCCTCCTGCTCGGTGTGGCATGCCTTGGATGCGAGCCGCCGAAGCGAAAGACCGTCAGTGGACCTCGCATCGCCGTCATCGATCTGCGTGGTGGCTTACCGGAGACGATGGTCGCGGATGGGCTCATGCCGATCCCGGCGGATCAGACCTACGTCGGGCTGATCCGGAAGCTTTCGGCCACGAAGGTGGGGGATGATGTCCGGGGGATTTTCGTGCGCGCCTCCGATCAGATCCCGCTGCACGCCGCCATGGAGCTCGGGGACGCTCTTTATGCGCTCCGCAAGAACGGCATGCCCGTCGTTTGTCATTCCCACGAAGTCGGCAACGCTGGAGTCGCCTTCCTCTTGGCCGCTTGTGATGAGCGGTGGGTGAGCGCGGCGGGTGATGTGTCGACCGTAGGGATCGCCGCAGAGGTGGTCTACCTGAAAGGCCTGTTCGACAAGTTCGGGATCACCGCGGATATGCTCTCCATGGGGCAATACAAGAGCGCCGTGGAGACCTTCACGAGGGAAGGTCCGAGCGAAGCCACCGCCCGTAACATGAATGAACTTTTGGCCGGGCTCCGGGCAGCGTGGCTCGGCTACGCGGCGCGAGCTCTCGCGCCAGCGGATTCGGCTGCGGTCCTTGCGGCGCTCGAGGATGGACCTTGGGCTCCCCCGGCCGCGCTCCGTCAGGGCCTCGTGACCCATGTTGGGTTTGAAGACCAGGCCCTCGACTCGGCGCGGACGCGCGCTTCGACGGACGAAACGGAGCACATTTTCGGCGGTGCTCGTCGGGACGGCGCAGGTCCCGATGTGGCGGAGCTGGTTCGTTTCCTGAGCGGCAAGAAGGCGATCAGCCCCCGCGGCCGGGTCGCGGTGCTGCCGGCGATCGGCGCTATCTCGATGAACCCCGGGGGACCGCTCGGGGAAGCGGGGATTTACGCGGCGAGCACGGTGCGCTCGCTCCGCCGGCTCCGGGAGGATGAGGGAGTAAAAGCCATCGTCCTCCGTCTCGATTCCCCCGGTGGATCACCGCTTGCCAGCGACTTGATTTGGCGTGAGGTGATGCTGACCCGTCAGCGCAAGCCGATCATCGTCTCCATTGGAGGGATGGCAGCGAGCGGCGGCTATTACATCGCGAGCGCCGGCACCAAGATTGTGGCGTCTCAAACCGCGATCGTTGGATCGATCGGTGTCTTCGGTGGAAAGATTGTGTTCGGTGAAGCCCTCGAGAACTTCGGCGTCACCTCCCACGCCTTTCCTGCGAACCCTGATCCGAAACTGAAGGGCCGGGCGCTCCACATGTCGCCGCTTTCGACCTGGGACGAGGCGACGAGGGGCCGTGTTCGCGACAACATGAAGCACATCTATGACCTCTTCGTGTCACGGGTCGCGGAGGGCCGGCGTATGGATCCCGGCGCAGTCTACGCGACGGCAGAAGGGGCCGTTTTCCTCGCCGAGGTCGGGAAGGCCCGAGGATTGGTCGACGAGATCGGCGGAGTGAGTCGCGCTCTGGCGCTCGCCTTTGAGCTCGCTGATCTGCCGGAGGACGCGCCGGTGACGGTCGAAGGGGGCGGCGAGACCCTTCTCGAGATGTTGTTCCTGAATGACGAGCCCGCAGCGGCGGACGTCCGCGCAGCGCTGCAGAGGTACGCGGTGGAGCAGGGCCGGGGCATGAGTCTGTTCGGGGAAAAAGGGCCCATGATGAGGGAGGCGCTCTCTGACCTTTCGGGCGCCGTTACGCCGCTCGTTCAAGGAGAGACGGTGGTGGCCGCTCTCCCTTACGCGATTCGCATTCAATAGCGCGGGCCGCGCGCGGCTTACGGCGACCCTATCATCCTCTCACAAGTGCGGGTTCTTCTTGCGGAAGAGCACGTGCGCTGAGAGCGGATGATCGAGGGGCAGGGACGGATGCCGGAAGGAACCACCCAGGTCTTCGCTCATCCCGACCCGCCGCATGACCGCCTGGGAGCGGGTATTGGCGGGGACTGTACAGGCGCAGACCTCTCCGAAACCGAGTCCGAACGCATAGTCGAGCGCGGCCTGGGCCGCCTCGGTGGCGATACCTAGGCCAAAATGGGCACGGGCGAGGCGGTACGCAAGCTCAGGGGCGGGCGCGAAGGGGAGGCGCGGATTCAGCTTGATCCCGGTGAAGCCGACGAACTCACCCGTGTCCCCCTTCTCAACGGCCCAAATACCGAAGCCGTCCTTCATGAGTGACCTATGAAATGTCTCGACTTGTTCGAGGCATTGTTCGGCCGTCTGCGGCGGAAGAAACTGCATGACCTCCGGGTCCTGACAGAGGCGGACGTAAGGCTCGACGTCGCTCGGCTGCCAGTCCCGGAGACGGAGCCGGGCAGTGGAGAGGGAGGCGACGGCTCCGTCGACCTGAAGGCGCGACAGCACGCGCTCGGAAGGGAGCGAGCGGACAATGACGGCTCCGGCGGCGGTGAGGCTGGCGAGGGACTCGACGCGTCCTTGGGCGTAGAGGGCGATCTTGCCGCGGGCCCGGAGGGCACCGATGAGATGCTCGACGAGGCGTTCCCCGATGCGGCGGCCTTGCCCGGTCGGCAGAGCCGCGAGCATCCTGAGCTCCGCATCCTGTGCCGTGAGACCCGAGGAGACCGGCGGACCGGAAACCGCGACCCCCAGGATCTCTCCTTCGCCTCGCGCTACGAGCGCACACCAAGGCGAGCGCCCCGCCTCTCGAGTCGCTTCGAGGAGCGTGCGCTCGACCTCAGTCACGCTCGAGAACGCGGCGGCGGAGCCTTGCACCGCCCGGAAGAGGAGGGGCGAGACAATCGGGATGTCACCCGGTCCGCACTCCGTGATTTCCATGGGCGTTTTGACTCAGAGACGGCCGGTGCGCAGAGCATTCTGGACGACGGTCACCGCTTCGCTCACGCGGATTCGCTCCTGGCGCTTGTCGTCGCGGTAGCGGATCGTGATGGTTTCGTCTTCGAGCGTCTGAGCATCGATCGTGAGGCAGTAGGGCGTTCCGATTTCGTCGTGGCGGGCGTACCGCTTTCCGATCGTATGCTGCTCGTCGTACTTGGCGGCAATACCCGCCGACAAGAACTCTGAGGTGACTTGGCGTGCGCGCTCGACGAGAGCGTCGTCCTTCTTGACGAGCGGCAAGATCGCGACCTTGTAGGGGGCGAGGCGCGGGTGCAGACGGAGCACGGTGCGTGCGACCTGTCCCGATTCGTCGAGCTCCTCGTCGTACGCGTCACACAGGACGGCGAGCACACCACGCGTGGCACCGGCTGCAGGCTCGACCACGTGAGGGACGAAGCGGTACCCCTGCTTGCCTGTGGCCGGATCCGTGGCCTCGGCGTCGAAGTAATCGAGCTTCTTCCCTGAACCGGTGCTGTGCGCCTTCAGGTCGTAATCGGTGCGCGAGGCGATGCCTTCGAGCTCGTCCCAGCCCCAGGGGAACTCGTATTCGACGTCGAAGCAGCCGTCCGAATAGTGAGCGAGCTCGTCCTCGCCGTGCTGACGGAAGCGGAGCTTCTCGGGCTTCAGTCCGAGCCCCTTCCACCACAGGAGCCGCTGCTCCTTCCAGTACTCGAGGTACTTCGGACCCTCGCCCGGGAAGCAGAAGAACTCCATCTCCATCTGCTCAAACTCACAGGAGCGGAAGATGAAGTGCTCGACGGTGATCTCGTTGCGGAAGCTCTTGCCCATCTGGGCGATCCCGAAGGGAACCTTCATGGACTGGGATTGTTGGACGTTCATGAACTGAACGAACATGCCCTGCGCCGTCTCCGGGCGGAGATAAACCGCGCTCGGACTGAGAGCCTCTTCTGCGAGCTCGCGGAGCTCTTTGTCGCTCTTTCCAGCGAGCGCACCTTCTTTGACCGCCGTAACCAAGCCGAGGATCGGATCGACCGGTCCGAGGCTGGTCCGGAACATGCCGGAGAAGTCCTTCTCCTTGCTGAGCAAGGGACTGCCGCAATTCGGACAAACGTAGCCGCGGTCGCCTGCGACGAGCCCGTGGATCGTGAGCCCATCTCGCTTGAGCTGCGCGCCGGAGGTGCCTGCGGCTTCGAGGAGCTGCTTCACCTTCTCCTCGCCGAGCTTGGCGCGACCCTTGTCGCTGAACGTCAGGGGAGCCGGAGCGCCCTCGGCGAGCTTGGGCGCCTTGTCTGCGCGGAAGCGCTCCTGGCACACCAGGCAGTCAACGAGCGGATCTTTGAAGTTGGCGAGGTGCCCACTCGACTTCCAGACGCTCGGGTGCATGACGATGCTCGACTCGAGGCCGACAACATCTTCACGACTGTGAACCATGAAGGTCCACCACTCGTTCATGAGGTTCCGCTTGAGCTCAATGCCCATGGGGCCGTAGTCGTACGCGCTCTTGAGACCACCGTAGATCTCAGAGCTCTGGAAGACGAAACCCCGGCGTTTGCACAGGGATACGATCTTCTGCATCAACTCGGGTTCTCTGGAGTCATTCGCCATGGGGCCTCGGTCCTAGCACTGTCGCGCCAGCTGGAAAACGGGATCTAAGGGTCCGCCCCCGCGCCAAAGAGCGCCGCTTGGGCGCTTCGAGCGCGAACCTTCGCAAGGAAGAGGTGCGCCCGCGCGCCGAAGGGCGGGCGCTGAGCGACGGTCGTCGCTCTGTCTCCCGGAGCGGAAGGCGAGAGTGAGTGTGTTTCAGTTCGTCGGGAGCTCGATGCTGCCGAAGAGCTCGCCGAGCTGCTGAGAGAGGTCTGTCCCGATCACGTTGCCTCCGAGGTCAGCTTGGAACGAGAGCAGCTTCCCGAGGAGGCAGGTCTGCATGGCTTCACAGCCCTTATCGAAACACTCGCCAATGTCCTCAAGGGCCTCATCGGAGAGGAGGGACACCGAGTCACTGCAGGCCGCTCGGTCCGCTTCGCTCGGTTCGACTTCAGCTCCCTCGCCACCACATTTCGCCGGAAGCTCGAGAGCCTGGTTGCAAAACTTCTTCCCCGTCTCGCTCGTGGGGAGGTCCTTCAGTCCATCGACCAAACACTCGACCACGTCGTCGCCCGCGGCGCCGCAGGTGCGCCCGGCGGTACAGTCCGCGAGGAGTTCTTGGCCGCCTTTGCTGGTCAGCTGGCTTTCAGAACAAGACTTGGCGCAGGCTTTGACGTCGACCGTCTTGTCGCAGCGAGCGAGCTCGTCGCACTGGTCCTGACAAGCCGCGTCCTTCCCTTTGTAGCTTGAGCCTGAAGCGTTTCCTCCACAGGCCGCCGCAACAAGGGCAAGGGAGACGAACCAAGAGCGGGCGAGGAAAGTGTTCATAATATCCGACAGCTTAGAGCATGTCAGCGACACTGCAATATGGGCGCGGGCTGGCCGAGCGTTCGATGGGTGCGAAGAGGACCACGCGCCCACATTTGCCGGTGATTTCGCGGAAGAGTTCGAAAAGTCACGGGGCCCGTCCTCGGTGGGTGGACTAGCCACGGGGTCCTCCCCTAAAAGCCGGTCGCGCCTTCCAACATGAGACGCTGGCGCGCGACCTCGAGCCCCCAGGCGTTCTATCTGTTACCCGGGGCTTTTCCAGAAAGTTGATGACATGACTGCGAACGTAACTGATTTCCTGACCTTCGATGATGCCTCTTTGAAACAGAAGTGGTCGGGCAAGAAGGTGCCCATGTCGGATGTGTACGAGGCGTACATCGAGGGTCGCGTCGACATCCCCAAGGAGAAGTGGGAGGAGTTTTTCAACACCCGCCACCAAACGCTCACCTTCCGACTCACCGAGTCGCATGTGAAGTGGGGCATCACGCACTTCCTCCCGCACGTCGCGATCCACTCGCTGGGTCAGGACAAGCGCATCGTCAGCGAGCACTATGACCGGGGTAACGACTTCTTCGGCTGGTGCCTCGGCGAGGCCATGGTCTACACCTCGGCTTACTACAAGACCGGCACCGAGGGTCTCGAGGAAGCTCAGTACGCGAAGATCGACCACGTTTCGCGCAAGCTGCACCTGGAACCGGGCGAGCGTCTCCTCGACATCGGCTGTGGCTGGGGCACGTTCGTCGCCCGTTCGGCGCGCGAGTTCGGCGTGAAGAGCTACGGCGTCACTTTGGCGCAGGAGCAGGTCAACTTCGGCATGGATCGTATTCGCGCCTACGGCGTTGAGGATCGCGCCAAGGTTGAGGTCTGCGACTACCGCAAGATTCAGGGCCGTTTCGACAAGATCGTCTCCTTGGAGATGGTCGAGCACGTCGGCATCAAGAACCTCACCGGCTACTACCAGAAGGTCAACTCACTGCTGGAGGACGAGGGCCTGTTCCTCGTCTCTTGGACGGGTATCCGGGGCCTCTATAACCCCCAGAACCCGCTCAGCGCGATGACGATGCGCGGCGAAGACCTGATCTGGGGTCTGTTCATGAACCGCTACATCTTCGAAGGCGCCGACGCCAGCTTGACCCTCTCGGGCATGATCCGCGCAGCTGAAGACGGCGGCTTCGAGGTCGCTGACGTCGAGAACGTCTCCCAGCACTACGTCATCACGCTCCGCCAGTGGCGTGACCTCTGGGTCCAGAACCGTGAGGCAGTTGTGAAGGCGTACGGTGAGCGTTGGTACCGCCTCTGGTACTTCTTCTTGCACTGGTCGGCGCTCATCGGCGAGCAGGGTTCGGCATTCAACTATCATCTCCTCCTGCACAAGAATCACGACAGCTACAACCGCAAGAAGCTCTTCTTCGGTAAGCCCTGGCGCTGATTTCGGTCAGGCGAAGAAGAGGCGAGGGTGGACCTTCTGGGGCCGCCCTCGCTTTCGTTTTGTGAGCAGCTTACGGCCAGGCCCCTCTGTGCGTCGCCCGAGCGCCAAAGAGCGCGGCGCGGTTTTTTGGCCCCGGCCCATCACATCCGAGGTGACTCGGCCGAGCCTTCGCCAGAGTCCGGCCACTCGAGTCAACTCAGGTGTCCAAGCGGGCATTCGGCTCGAACGCGCGAGCGAGGATCTCCCGCCTGGGGAGCCGAGGGAACTCGGGACTGGGTCACCGGTGCGAAGCCAGCTCGCCTCGCCCTGCCGGCGGGTGGGTGGGGGCCGGCGGTGAGCGGTTTTTGTCCTGCGGAGAGGGCGGGATTCGAACCCGCGGTGGGCTTGTGGCCCACGCCCGCTTAGCAAGCGGGTACCTTCGGCCACTCGGTCACCTCTCCTCGTGGGGGCCCGGAAACTAGCGGGCTCGCTATGGATTGCAAGACTTCCTCGACGGACTTTTTTTCTTTGGGAGCCGGCGGCTCTTCCTTTCGGAGCCGCCGACGCGGAGGGACGGGGTGGCTCGTTCGGAGCTCTTTTGGCGCGGGGAGCGGACAGCCCCCAGGCCCAAGGTCGGAAGGGGGCTTGCGGGCCCCCGGGGACGCCGCCATCGTCCGAGAGATGAAGCCCGCGGCGCGAGCCGCGCGTTTGCCTCCCGAAGCGAAACGAACATGGTGAAGAGAGCTCTTGTCCTGCAGCACGTCCCGTTCGAGGGACCGGCGGCGATCGGTGAGGTCTGCCGGGAGGTGGGCCTTGAGGTCGAGGTCCGGCGCCTCGATCTTGGGGATGCCGTTCCCGAGGCCGTCTCGCCCGAGGAGTTACTCGTGGTCATGGGCGGGCCGATGGGCATCGGGGACATTGGCAGCCCTGAGTTTCCTTTCCTCGAGCGGGAAGTGGAACTGGTTCGCCGTTGCCTGACCGATGAGGCGCCGATCTTGGGTGTGTGCCTGGGAGCGCAGCTCATCGCCCACGTTGCTTCCGCCCCGGTGCAACCGATGAAGGCTCCCGACGGGGCGCGGGTCTTCGAACTGGGCTGGGCGCCCGTGAAGCTGCACAAGGTGGGGCCGGGCGATCCGATCTTAGGCGGGCTGGAAGGGGAGCTCTCGGTGTTTCATTGGCACGGCGATCACTTCGCGCTGCCCTCTGGAGCGCGCTTGCTTGCATCCACTGAGGTTTGTCCGGCGCAAGGCTTCCTGCTCGGCGCTCGCGCCGTAGGCCTCCAGTTCCATATCGAGGTCGGGCTCTCTGAGATCGAAACTGTCATGGAGGCAGACCGGAGTTTTCTTGTGCGCGCTCGCGGCGAACGGGGTCCCGAGGCGATCCGAGAAGAAACGAAGCTCCACGAAGCTCCCTCGCTCGGAGGCCGACAGCGCCTCCTCCGAAACATCGTCGAATTTTTGGCTCGGGGCTAAGGGGAGTATATCGAGATTCGACCTTGTCGACTCTCGATATGTTTCTTCCTCGAGCGGTTCTCAGATACCGAAGCGAAACGGATTGTTGTGCACCCTTCTCTCATGACTGCGGTATCCGGACTCAACGTTGGCCTCGCGGCGAGGGCCAGAAAGACAGAGCGTCGTTCTGTGAAAAAGGCTAGCCTGCCGAACGCTCAACGGCAGGACCCAATGAAGGCGCCGAAAAGCGCGGATGAACAAGACCGGCTGACGACGGCTGGCTACCGGTTGCTCGCGGGATTTCGCTACGAGGTGCGGCGGTTCTTGGCATTCAGTGAGCAAGCGGCTCGTGGGGCGGGCCTCGAACCCCAACAACATCAGCTCCTCTTAGCGCTCCGTGGTCTCCCTGAAGGAAAGCGGCCGACAGTCGGCACGCTGGCGGAGCGTCTCTGCATTCAGCCCCACACGGCGGTGCCCCTCGTCGACAAGCTCGAGGAACGGGGGCTCCTCCGGAGGGAGCGAGGAATGGGTGACCGTCGAGAGGTTCTCGTGAGGATCACCGCGCGCGGTGAGACCATTTTGCGCAAGCTCTCGAGTGTGCACCGAGAACAGATCGCAAGTATGGGCCCCGCGCTTGTGGAAGCTCTCGATGCGCTGCTCACCGGTCGTGCGCCGGACGGAGAGAACGGACTGATGCTGGGGGCGCTGACGGACCCCAGGGCTCATTTGACTCCCGTCCGCCCCTATGGTGCCCGCACCGCTCGACCCCGCGGGGCCAAGCGGCGCACCTCGAAGTAACATCGCCGATTAGGTGGCAGATTCCACCGAGTGCTTCAGCTCGTCGTAGCGCTTTTCAACCTCACCCTTCACCCGGTCCCAGGTTGTAGCGTTCGCCTGCTCGAGCTCGCGGAAGGCCTCCGTCACGCGACTGCGGCGCTCCTCGATGATCGGGAGGTTGGCGTTGATTTTCTCCCGCTTCTGTCCGGTTTGCGTCACCGACTGGGTGCGGAGCTCAGCGATATCTTTGTCGAGCTCGACCAGCTTGGTCTGAAGGTCGTGGCGGAATTCCTCGCGCATCTTCGAGAACTTCTCCTGAGCTTTGGCGATCTCCCGGTTTGCGTCGGCCTGCGCTCGCGCAGCAGTTTCGTCCGCGTCCCGTTGGGCGCGGAGGGCGCGTTCGTTCGCCTCTGCCTGCGCCTCGTTGGCCTTTCGCTGCTGGTCGGCTGCGGTTTCGCAGCCCGTAGCGACGAGAAGAGCCGTAGTGCCGATGGTGATGGCCTGAGTAAAAGAGATCATCATACTGGTTCCTTTCTTCACGCCACAAGAGGCGCTTGGTTTCGGGACGAAGCATCGATCGTGCCGTTTGGCGGCTGAAAACCATAAGCCTGGAACAAACTTGACGAATCCGCGCAGAACAGCGCCCTTCGTAGGGAAATGGATAGCGCGTCCACGCTCGCGCCGTTGGGCGGCGTGCTCGCCACACTGTGTCGCCGCTGCACGGTCGCTTCGCAGCAAGCAGAGCGCCGAAAGAGTCAGTTCCCATTCGGCCCGCGGCCCAAGGAGGGAAATCGAAGTGTGATTGAAAATGTTCCGAAATGTCGAGAGTGGTTTGATACTGTAGACCGGCCCCCTTTTGCCCCAAGAGCATGAACGCGCACTCGTTTCTCGTAGCGATGACTACTGTGCTCGCAGTTGCTGCGATCACGACCATCGTATTTCAGTGGCTGAAACAGCCTGTGGTGCTCGGTTACATCCTCGCGGGGTTCATCGTCGGACCCAATGTACCGATCCCACTCGTCGCGGATCGTGACGTTGTCCATACGCTCTCCGAGCTCGGCGTCATATTGCTCATGTTCTCGCTGGGCCTTGAGTTCAGCTTGGGGAAGCTGCTCAAGGTGGGGGCCACCGCAGGTCTCACCGCGCTTCTGCAGTCGAGCCTGATGGTCTGGCTCGGGTTTCTTACCGGCCAGCTCTTCGGCTGGACGACGATAGAGAGCCTGTTCGCCGGAGCCATCATCGCCATCTCCAGCACGACGATCATTGCCAAAGCCTTCGAAGAACAGAGGATCCGAGGCTCTCTCAAGCAGCTCGTGGTCGGCGTGCTCATCGTGGAAGACCTCGTCGCGATCTTGCTCATGGCGACGCTGACCGCGGTCGTGACCGGTGCTGGTCTTTCGGCTCGTTCGATGGTCTTTACGGTCGGCAAGCTCGCGCTCTTCTTGATCTTGCTGGTGAGCGTTGGCTTGTTCATCGTGCCGCGTTTCATGCGCCTTGTGCGCCGTCTCGGGCGCCCGGAGACGACGCTCGTCGCGAGCATTGGCCTCTGCTTCGCGATCTCTCTGTTGGCTGAAAAGATGGGATATTCGGTGGCGCTCGGAGCGTTCATCGCCGGATCCCTCATCGCAGAGTCCGGGCAGCAGCACGAAATTCAACATCTCGTCGAGCCGGTCCGTGACGTCTTCGCGGCGATCTTCTTCGTCTCTGTCGGGATTTTGATCGACCCGCGTCTCATCCTCACGCACTACCAGGCTATTTTGGTTTTGACCGGCGTCGTCATCGTCGGAAAGATCTTGAGCGTCAGCTTTGGCGCATTCCTGACGGGAAACGGGGTCCCGACGTCGGTTCGAGCGGGGATGAGCCTCGCGCAAATTGGTGAATTCTCCTTCATCATTGCTGGCCTTGGCTTGTCCCTGGGAGCCACGCGTTCTTTCCTTTACCCCGTCGCTGTGGCTGTCTCAGCCATCACCACGCTCACGACTCCCCACTTGATCCGCGTCTCGGGGCCCGTGGCGAGTTTCGTCGATCGAAAGTTGCCAGGCCCCTTACAAACGTTCGTGTCGCTCTACGCGAGTTGGATCGAGAAAGGCCGACACGCGCGCGCGACGCGAGGGGCCTTGATCCGTCGTCTGATCCGACACGTCGTCGTCGACACGGCTCTCTTTGTCATCGTGGTGGTGGGCGCGACGGTCGGCTTCGGCGCTACCACCAGCTATTTCGTGGAGAAGTTCGGGCTCGAGGAAGACCTGGCGCGCGGGGCAGTCGCGCTCCTTGCTGTGATTTTCGCTGTGCCTCTGGGGGCGGGAATGGTGCGCGTATCACAGCGCCTGGGGTTCGTGATCGCCGAAGGATCGCTCCCGAGCGCGGGGGAAGGGAAGCTCGACCTTGCGGCCGCTCCTCGTCGTGCTCTCGTCTTGACGCTCCAGCTGGGGATCGTGGTTCTGACGGGGCTACCGGTCCTGGCTGTGACGCAGCCCCTGATCGGAGGGTACTACGCCCCCGCTATTTTCGTTGGTTTGCTCGTCTTGGTGGGCATCGCCTTCTGGCGTGGCGCCTCGAACCTCCATGAGCATGTCCGGGCTGGCGCTGAGACGATCGTGGAGACCCTTCTGGCGCAAGCTCGCACCGCCGAGGGCCAGAAGGAGAAGCCCAAAGAGAGCCTCGCAGAGGTGCACATGTTGCTTCCTGGCCTCGGTGAGCCGACACCAATTCGGCTCGAGGAGGACTCGGACGCCGTCGGCCAATCGCTCCAATCGCTGAACCTCAGGGGAGTTACGGGCGCCACAGTCCTCGCGCTCATCCGCGACGGAGAGGGCCTCCTCGTTCCCACGGCCACCGAGACCCTCCGGGTAGGCGATGTGCTCGCTTTGGCCGGAAGCCAGGAGGCGATCGGACGCGCGCGCCGGCTTCTCGAGCACGGCCTCATGGACGAGCCCAGTATCAAGATGCCAATCTTGCCTGCGAACGTCGATCAAGGATAGCGCGTCGTTCGTGCGCTGGGGTCGCGCGGAACGTGGCCGGTGAGACGCCCACGAGCCGTTTGAACGCGCGACTGAGAGCCGATTCAGAGCCATAGCCGACGTAGAGCGCGATCTCCGCAATCGTGTCGCTTGAGTTCTGCAATCGCTCAGCGGCGAGCTGCATGCGCCATTCCGTGAGGTATTGGATCGGAGGACAGCCGACGAACTCGATAAAACGTTCGTGCAAGATCGTCTTCGACAGACCCACTTCGCGGGCCAGTTCATCGAGGGACAAAGGTTGTGCCGGTCGCGAGTGCATGAGCGCGAGAGCATGGCCGACGTGGGTCTCGCGGAGACCCGGTAACCAGCCTCGCGTCTCCTCAGGAAGAGCAGCGAGATGGGCGCGGACGGCCTCGAGGAAGAGAAGCTCGCTCAGATGAGAGAGGGCGCGCTCACTGCCGGTTCGGCGCTCTTTCGATTCGGCGACGGCGAGCTGAATCAGGGGCCAAAGAGCGCGCTCGGTGAGCTCACGGTTTCGAACGAGGAGAACGCGCGGAAGAGCTTTGAGGAGGGGGTTAAAGGGGCGCCCCTGGCACCCCGAACCAATCCTCGACTTTGCCCCTCGACCTCGAGGCTCTCAAAGCGCGCCAGCGCGTAATGTGGGGTTCTGGCGATTTTTCCATCATTGGCACCACGCTGCAGCTGGTCGGCGAGCAGCTGTGTGAGGCTGCGGACGTCGCCGCGGGCAGTCGAGTCCTCGACGTTGCTTGCGGGAACGGCAACGCCACCCTGGCGGCAGCGCGCCGGTTTTGCGAGGTGACAGGGGTCGACTACGTCGCTTCGCTCCTCGCGCGAGGCCGGGACCGCGCGGCGGCGGAGCGGCTCCCGATCCGTTTCGTCGAAGGAGACGCAGAGGCTCTGCCGTTCGAAGAGGGCGCCTTTGACACGGTCCTCTCGACCTTCGGCGTGATGTTTGCGGCGAACCAAGCGCGCGCGGCCAGTGAAATGGTACGAGTGTGCAAGCGAGGCGGGACCATTGCGGTCGCGAGTTGGACTCCGGAGGGGTTCCTCGGCGACATGCTCCGGACCATCTCCGCCTACGTGCCACCGCCGCCGTCCTCTCCGTCGCCGCTCCTCTGGGGCACGGAGCGAGGCATCTCCGAGCTCTTCGGTACGCGAACCCGTACGATTGCCCTTAACCGCAAGGAGTTCGTCTTCCGCTATCGGACCCCCGAGCACTTCGTGCAGATTTTCCGGGACTACTACGGACCGACCTTCACGGCATTTCGGGGCCTTTCACCGGAGAAGGCGAGCCAGCTTCAGACCGATCTCTTGAATCTGCTCGCCCGCTCTCATCGCAAGGGCTCGCTCGCCCTCGCCGTCCCAGGACAATACCTGGAAGTTGTCCTTGAAAAGAAGTGAAGGTCGCTTCAGGCATCGGTCGCCCGCGCTGCGGGCGACCGACTCGCCGTTCCTTCAGTTCCCGCGCGCTTGCGGCTCCAGGCGGGAGATGTCCCGCACTGCGCCTTGGTCAGCGCTCGTCGTCATGGCTGCGTAGGCCTTGAGGGCCGCGCTCACCTTTCGATCCCGGGGTCCCGGTCGGAACGCGGCGGGGCCTCGCGCGAGCATCTCCTGGCGGCGGGCCTCCAGCTCTTCCGCGCTGATCTCGAGCTGAATCGAGCGGGCGGGAATGTCGATGGCAATACGGTCGCCGTCGCGCACCAGGGCGATCTCGCCGCCCTCGGCTGCTTCGGGGGAGACGTGCCCGATGGAGAGTCCGCTGGTTCCTCCGGAGAAGCGCCCGTCGGTGAGCAGCGCGCACTTTTTCCCGAGGCCCCGGCTCTTCAAATAGGACGTCGGGTAGAGCATCTCCTGCATGCCCGGGCCTCCGCGCGGTCCTTCGTAAACGATGACGACGACATCCCCCTCCTGAATCTCTCCGCCCAGAATCGCCGCACAGGCTGCGTCCTGGGATTCGTAGACGCGGGCGCGCCCGGTGAACTTCCAAATGGATTCGTCGACGCCGGCCGTTTTCACGATGCAGCCGCGGGTCGCGATGTTGCCGTAGAGAACCGCGAGGCCGCCTTCTCTCGAGTAGGCGAACTCGACTTCACGGATGCAGCCGGCCTGGCCGTCGTCGTCTCGCTCCTTGAAGTACTTGTCCTGGCTAAAGGCGACCGTTGTCCTCACGCCTCCTGGGGCAGCCAGCGCTCGCGACTTGGCGACTTCGGTGGCCGTCGGGCGGCGAACGTCCCACTTGGCGAGAGCATCGGCGAGCGTCTTGTCGTGGACGGTGCCGACGCCCGTGTGGATCAGTCCCGCGCGATCGAGCGAGCCCAAGATCGTGAAAATTCCGCCAGCGCGATGCACATCTTCGATGTGGTACTTCTCCGTCGCTGGCGCGACCTTACAGACGCAGGGCACCCGGCGACTCAACCGATCGATGTCCTGCATCGTGAAGTTCACCTCGGCTTCGCGGGCGATGGCGAGGAGATGGAGGATGGTGTTGGTCGAGCCGCCCATCGCGATGTCGAGGGTCATCGCGTTCTCGAAGGCCTCGAAGGTCGCGATGCTGCGCGGGAGAACCGACGTGTCCCCCTCGAGGTAACGCGCCTTGGCCATCTCGACGATGCGCTTGCCGGCCTCCTCGAAGAGGCTCCAGCGCAGAGCGTGGGTCGCGAGGATCGTGCCGTTCCCAGGGAGCGCCAGCCCCAGCGCCTCGTTCAAACAGTTCATGCTGTTCGCAGTGAACATGCCCGAGCAGCTGCCACAGGTCGGGCAGGCGCTCCGCTCAAGCTCGTCGACCTCCGCGTCAGAAACTCGGCTATCGCCAGCGGCGACCATCGCATCAACGAGGTCCAACTTGCGCACGAGTTGCTTCCCGTCGCGGTCATGCGTTCCCTGCGCGACGCCCGCCTCCATAGGACCGCCGGACACGAAGATAGTCGGAATGTTGAGCCGCATAGCGGCCAAGAGCATTCCGGGCGTGATCTTGTCGCAGTTCGAAATGCAGATGAGCGCGTCGGCGGAGTGGGCGTTGACCATGTACTCGACGCTGTCGGCGATCAGCTCTCGGCTCGGGAGCGAGTAGAGCATTCCGTCATGACCCATCGCGATACCGTCATCGACTGCGATGGTGTTGAACTCGACGCCCCAGCCGCCTGCCTCATCGATCACCTTCTTCACGCGCTGCCCGATCTCATAGAGATGCACGTGTCCGGGGACGAACTGCGTGAAGCTGTTGGCGATAGCGATGATGGGCTTGCCGAAATCCTCGCTCTTCATGCCGGTCGCACGCCAGAGCGCGCGAGCGCCCGCCATGTTCCGTCCCCCGGTGGAAGTCTTACTGCGGTATCCAGGTCCGTCGGTCATCGTGACGAAGATCTAGCCCAAAACCTCGGCTTTCGCGCGCAGAAGTTGCGGAGCGCCGGACGAACTCGAGAAATACAGCCTTTCGAGTTTTCGTACGCGGAGCGGAGGCCCGCTTTGGGGCGCAGCTAGCCATTTTGAGCCGCGCCCGCCACACTCCCCCTCATGGCGCCCGAGGGTCCAAAGGGAGAAGAGTCTCCCGAACTCGTCGCGGTGCGTCTCGCTGAGGCGCTCATCGACGCTGGCGAAGGTATCTCTCTCGATCGCATTGCGGAGGCCCTCGGTCCGCTGGCCATCAGCCCGCCGCATATCAGCGCGCTCATCGATCGCCTCGAAGAGAAAGGCGTCGCGGTACAAACCGGGGAAATCCCTGATCTCGGGGACCTTCTTGGGAGAGTCCTTCGGGCAGCGCGCGAGAGGCGGCGACAGGGCCTCACGGTTTCGACCGTGGCCCTCGGCGCGGAGCTCAATCTCGAGCCCCGCCTTGTCCGAGTGGCGCTGCTCTACGCGGAGGTCCTGATGCGCGGGCGCCCGCTGATCCCGGGTCAGAAGTGACCAGGCGCGGCCTCTCGCTGGAAGAACCAGCTAGGGCTCGCAGCCTGACCATCAAGCGGATTTCTTTTGGGCCATGATGTACTGAGCGAGAGCGCGCACGGACTCGAAGGCGGCCTTGTTCTTCTCGTCGTCGGGGTCAAGCTTCACGCCAAAGCGCTGGGAAAGGGCCATCGCGAGCTCCAGGGCGTCGATCGAGGTGAGACCTAGGCCCTTCGCAAAGAGGGGCTGCTCAGAGTCAATTTGCTCCGGCTTCATGTCTTCCAGAAGCAGGACTTCGACGATCATATTTTTTAGCTCGTTTTCCAGCTCGTCCATTTTGGCGGAGTCTACCGTGCTATGGGGGGCCCGTGCCAGAAGTAGTTCTGCGTTCAGGGCATGTGCAGCCGGTTTGGGCCGGGCATCCATGGGTTTTTGCACAGGCAATCGAGCGGATCGTCGGCGATCCGAAGCCCGGCGACGAGGTCGACGTCATCGACGCTCGTCAGAACTTTCTCGGGCGCGGCCTTTTTTCCCCGAAGTCGGCGATTCGGGTGCGCCTTTTTTCTCGAGATGACGAGCGGTTCGATCGCGATCTCCTCGTGCAACGATTGCGCGCAGCAGAAGACAAGAGGGTTCTCTTGGGCATCCGGAGCGATGAGCCGGGACGCGTGACCGACAGCTATCGGTCTCTCTACGGAGAGGGCGACGACTTGCCCGGCTTGATCGTCGACAGACTCGGTTCCGTCCTCTCGGTGCAATTCACGACCGTTGGGATGGCGCTTCGCCGGGAGCTCGTTCTCGACGCGCTCGAGGAGGTCTACGCGCCGAGCGCCATCGTCGATCGCACCGCCGTGAAAGCGGCTCAGGCGGAGGGGTTTCAGGCGCAAGGTGGCGTGGCCCGTGGGCAGCTTTCTGGCTTCGAAGTCCGAGAGCGGGGGCTGTATTTCGCGCTGCCCCTCGAGCTCGGCCAAAAGACAGGGTTCTATTTTGATCAGCGCCCGCTTCGCGATGTCGTCGAACGACTGAGCCGCGGACGAGAGGTGCTTGATGCTTATTCGTTTGTGGGAGCAGGGGGACTGTCGGCTGCCCGGGGTGGGGCTTCTCGTGTGCTGAGTGTGGACTCGAGTGAAGTCGCTGTGCGTGTTGGCCGCGAGGCGGCGCGGGCGAACGAGCTCAACGTGGAGTTCTTGGAAGAGGACGCCGAGCAGGTCCTGGAGCAGTCGTCCGATCGCTTCGACCTGGTCCTCGTTGATCCGCCTAAGTTTGCGCACGGCCGCGCCCAGAAAGAGAAAGCGGCTCGGGCCTTTCGTCGTCTGATCGGCCTCGCCGTGCGCGCGGCGCGCCGGGGTGGCCTTGTCTGTGTGAGCTCCTGCTCCCAGGCGATTGACGCCTCGGATCTGACGCGGGCGCTCGCGCTCGGTGCGCGGGACCAAGGGCGACGGGCTCAAGTGATCGAGCGTGTCTTTCAGGGCGCCGATCACCCGGTTCCCGCGGCTTTTCCTGAGGGGTTGTACTTGAGCTCGATCATCGCGGTCTTGTCCTGAACCGGACTAGCATCTCAGAAACACCATGTTAGCCTCCGAGCCGATGAGCCGAACGCCGGGAGGGAAGTGCGGGAGTCATTTCGTCCCCCACTAGCGCTTCGGGGAATCACCTCTTCATATTTCGCGCAACGGTCCACCAGGACCGTCCGAGAAGCGCCACACCCTTAGGCGCCTTCAGCCGAGGGGCGGTCCTTCGGCCTCACTCTTGGAGCTCGCTATGCACATGAAAAGTCCTTCTCTCGGAATCATTCGCCGCCTTCCGCCGCTCCTCTTGAGCGCTCTGCTCGTATCAGCGCTTGCAACGGCTGCCTGTGAAGACAGTCAGTTTTGCTCTGGAGCCTCCTGCTCAGACGATAGCGGCGGCGACCCAGGGAGCGGGGGCAAGAAGACCGGCGGTTCGGGCGGAAAGGGCTCGGGAGGGAAGGGCTCGGGAGGGAAGGGGTCCGGCAAGGGCTCCGGGGGACTCGGCGGTGCCATGGGAAGCGGCGGCAAAGAAGGGAAGGCCGGGAGCGACGCGGGAAGCGGCGGGAAAGGCAACGGAACCGGCGGGGAAGAGGCGGACTTTGGCGCGCTCGACGCGAGTGTGAAGGGCGACCTGTTTGACGTGCTTCCGGGGGACTCCGTGGACATTGCCGTAACTCTGAAGAGAAGCGGCGGCTTCGAAGGAACCGTCCTCGTCGATCTGAAGCCGTCGGACGAGTTCGAGACAGCGCTCGTATTTGCCGCGCCGACCGACAAGGAAGTCTCACTCAGGCTAAAGGCCGATGCGGAGCTGGAGCAGGGGTACTACCAGACCACCATCACGGCCCGGAGCACCGACGGCGTCCTCAGCGTCGAACTCCCGATCACCGTCCGGGTCCGCGGCGCGCCGGGAACTCTCGACCTCACGTTCGGGGATCTGGAAGAGCCGTGGTTCGCCGACGGTACAGAAGCCAGTGTCGCGGTGGACGACGCGGGGTATATCTACCTGAGGAACGAATCCACAATTTACCGCTTCGATCGGCATGGGGTGCTTGACGAAGAGTTCGCTCCCAAGGGCCTAGGAACAGAGCTCGGGCCCATGGTGGGGGTGGAAGACGGGGTTGTCCTCGGATGCATTCAAGGAGGAGAGCCCCGAATCGTCCATTACCGGGGGGACGGCTCAAGGAATTCTGAATGGAGCGGCAACTTCTCCCGCGCCAGTGAGACGTTCTCCCTCCTGGCGTTGCCCACATTCTTGCACCGAATGGACAAGTGGGTCCTCGTGGGCGCGAAGTATGGCAGCCTCAATAGCCGGCTTCATCTCTTCTTCACGGATGGGCCGATCGATTCGACATTCAAGACCAACGAGTTCCTCGACGTAGGGGTGGACGGTTCCCTCTTTGCTCGGCTTGATTCGCAGCGTCGAGTCATCGCTTCGACCAAGCACTTGGCCAATTCGAGCATGTCCATTCGACGACTCCTCCCGGATGGCTCTCGTGACACTCGCTTCGGCGAGAATGGAGAGCTCTTTGCTAGTGATGGCGACGATATCCTCGACATCGACATTCTGAGCGACGACAATCTCGTGGCGGTCGTACGAACGTCCTACCCGTCCGTAACGAGATTGATGGTCTGGACCCAGGGGGCTGACAGTGAGAGTGATTCCGTTCGCTATCACGAACTCATCTCGGGCGTGTACGGAATCCAGACTCTTGCAGGAGATCGCCTCCTTACGACGGGACAGGAAGGATCGCGCTGGCCGCCCACGGTCATTCGCATGTACAGGCGCGACGGCCAGCCGGTCGCCTCGTTCGGAAGTTCAGGCGCTGTTGATCTGGGAACGATGAGTGGCGAGTATTATACGAATGCCCCGGATTTTGACCGGCTAGGTTGGAGAGAGCCTGTGTTCGACAAGAAGGGGAATAGACTGATTGCCTTTGGGACAGATTTAGGAAAAGTCTACCTTTTCAGCATCTGGCTCTAACGAGCGCTCACTTGGCCCGCACCTGACAGCGCGCCTCCTGGAAGGAGGCGCGCTTCGCCTTTTGTCGCCCGCATCCGAGTAATCCTTCAGTCGCGGGAGACTGAGCGCTCCTCGAGCTTCAGAGCTTGTACTCGAGGCCGAGGCTGCCCTGGACGTTGACCTGAATCCGGATGACCTCGTCTTCCACGCTCAGATCGACGAAGGAGACGTCTCCCAGGCTTCCCTTGATCTCGAGCTCGCCAGGGAGCGCTCCGTCGAGAGCGCTGCCGACCCCTCGACGCAGGACCTTCGAGCTTTGGGTGAGGCTGACGCGCGCGGCGTTTTCGATCTTTTCGATGAGAGCCTTCTGGTCGAGAGCCTTGAGCTCTTGGTCAAGGAGCTTCTTGGTTTCGTCGTCGAGGGCGACCTTCTCGAGGCGGACCTCGCCCTTCTTCTGATCGAGGACGACGCGTCCTTGGGCCTTGAGGGTTCCGCTCAGGGCGCCCTTGGTCTTGATGGTGAGCGTGAGCTTTCCGTCGGATTTTCCGGAGAGGGTGATCTCACGGATTTCGAGCTCGCGGTCCTTGAGGCTTGCCTTGATCGCCGAACGAACCTCATCCGCGAGGAGCTTCTGCGGCACTTCCAGGTGGGTGCTGAGCTGGAAACTCGTCGCGCCCGGCAGAGGTGCAGCGTTCGGAAGGGACTCGACTTTGACCTTCGGCTTCTTACCTGTGGCGATGCTCAACTTGCCTTCGAGGGCGACATCGACGCCAAGGTCTCCGTCAACGATCGCGAGCTCCGAGAGGCCGACGCGGGTCGGTGCGAACACGAGCCAAGCGTCTTCGCTGCACGTGGCGACGGGCGAAGTCGCGCATGCCTTCGCGCCCTTCTTCTGGAGCTGGAGGGGCTGCTGGAGGGCGGCCCAGAGTTGGCGGGCATGGGAGCGAAGGTCGAAGCTCTTGGCCACCGCGCGGTCGGCGCGCTCGAGTTCCTTGACGATCTGGGGCAAGAGGAACTTCTCGATGTTGGCGCGCACGTCCCCGGCGACATTCGACTTCGGTGTGCAGACGTCGATGCCCACCTTGGCGCAGAAGTTTCCTTTCGGGGCCGAGCCGTGCTCGATCTTGCCCACCTTCGACTTGGTCGTGACCTTCCAATCGTCCGAGATGTTGAGTTCGAGCTCGATCGGGATGCGCATGCGCTGTGGGCTCGAGCTTGTGCCCCAGGTCTGACCGTCTGCGAGCGGGAAGTAGTCGTTTCCGAACGGGCTCTTCACCTTGCCGCGAATGGTCGCCGCGTAGCGCACGGGGACCACCACGGTGAGCGTGCGTCCTACGAACTTCGCCTCAATCGGATCGCGCCAGGCCTTGTATTTCACGTCGAGGACGAGGCTCTCCCCGTCTTTGGTCACGCGCTTGTAATCTTGCGATTGAGTCTTCGGGAGCAGAGCGTCGATGTGCTCGACGATTTGCTCGAAGGGAGCCCTCACGGGGATCGAGAGTCGCGATACGCCGGGAGGCAGAGAAGGATCGGTCGGCGTGCTGGGCGACGACGTGTCGGGCTTGGGCTTGTCGACGGGTTTGTCGACGGGTTTTTCGTCCTTGGGCTTGTCGACGGGTTTGTCGACGGGTTTTTCGTCCTTGGGCTTGTCGGTCTTCGGCTTGTCCTCTTTGGGCTTGTCCTCTTTGGGCTTGTCCTCTTTGGGCTTGTCCGTGGCCGGCTTGTCAGTCTTCGGCTTCTCGTCCTTGGGCTTATCGGTCTTCGGCTTGTCCTCTTTGGGCTTGTCGGTCTTTGGCTTGTCCTCTTTGGAGTTATCTTCAGTCGACCCGTCTCGATCGTCAGCAGCGCCCCCGCCCCCCTTGGGGGTAGTCGAGCCGCCGTGGTTGTGGACGGTGACGTTACAGGCGAGCAGGGAACTCGCGAGGAGGGGGACGGTCAGGGCTCGGAGCAAACGGTGCTCAAGGGGCTTGGACATGATGCTTTTCTTCAACGTTGAGGGGCTGAGGGCCCAGACAAAAGACAGACGGCAGACAATACGTTATTTTCGTCCGAACCAAACCGAACCTTCCCTCGGAGAGGACGGCTTTTTATCCGAACGTGGGGGACGGACGTTCAGCATCATCATGAGGAGCGTTTGTACGCTCTTGGCGGAATAGAGGCCGACAAGGGCTCTCGCAATCCTAGAAGGACGAGCCGTCCTTTCGGGTGACCTTCCACGCGCCGTCGACCATGGTGAGGGCGAGATCGTCGTCGGGATACGTGACAGCGTCGCCGGGGGTTCGGTCGCCGACCTCAAGATACACCACGTCGCTCTGGGAGCGATTGATGAGATGATGAGCGTCGCCACTTCCCGCGCGAAATCCTGCGCACATTCCCGGGGTCAGCTCCTGTTCCCCTGAATTGGTGACGAGGGTGGGGGTGCCCTCGAGAATGAAGATAAATTCGTCCTGCTTCTCGTGGGAGTGGCGGAGCGACGACTCAGAGCCGGGAGCCAGGCGGGTCAGGTTCACTCCGAAATTCTTCAGACCAAAGGGGTCCCCCAGGGCGCGTTTCTCACGGCCCGCGACGCGTCCAGCGAAGATCGCCGGATAAAGGGTCTTCTTGAGGCGTGGAGGAACTTCGCTCGCGACGAGAGCTTTCGGAGAGTCCGGAGGCGACATGGAGGAATTCTATACAACTTCCCCCTTTTGAGGGACCAACCTATCGTCCGCATGTGGCCCGAAGTCGTTCCCGACACACATCGTCCGCGCTCGTATCCTTCGTGGAAGAGGCGCTCGGAGCTCCGCTCACGCATCCGCCGGAGACCGTGACGACTCTCTGGGCCGGGTACGGGAGAATTCTTCGCTATCACACGCGAGAAGCCACACCCCGGTCGGTGATCGTCAAGCAGATTCGCTTCCCAGAAGCGCGCGCGCTCGACCTCGGGCATCAGCGCAAGGTTCGATCCTACGCCGTCGAGAGAACATTCTACGAGAAGTTCGCTCAGTTTTCGCGGGAGCGGGCCCGTGTCCCAGAGCTCCTGGCCGCGTCCCGACAGGGCGAGGAGCTGTGGCTTGTCCTGGAGGACATCGACGCTGCGGGGTTCCCTGGACGTCCGCGCGCGGGGCGCGCGGACGTCACTCGAGCTGGGCTCGAGTGGCTGGCTGCGTTTCACGCGGCGCACCTCGGGCGTACCCCCAGTGGGCTTTGGGAGGAGGGGAGCTATTGGCACCTCGGGACGCGACCGGACGAACACCGCTCCATCAACGGCCATCCACTCCATGAACTCGCTCCCGAACTGGATCGGCGCTTGCGCCGCGCTCGGCATCGCACCCTCGTCCACGGGGACCCGAAGCTTGAGAACTTCTGCTCCGAAGTAGGGCCCAGCCCCCGCTTCGCCGCAGTGGATTTCCAGTACGTGGGCGGAGGAGTGGGCGTTCGGGATGTCGTCTACTTCATCGGCTCGGCTATTTCGCCCGCCCGAGTCGAGGCCGACCTGCCGCGACTCCTTTGCGACTACTTCCGAGCCCTTGAGCGCGAACTTCGCGCGCAGGGAGCTACGAACGCGGAGATGTCGGAAGTAGAAGCCGAGTGGCGCGAACTCGCCCCCGTCGCTTGGCTCGACTTCTACAGGTTTACGCTCGGGTGGTCCCCCGCTTGGGCCCAGAGCGATCTCTACGCGCAGAAACTTCTGCGGCAGTTTTCACTCTGAAGGGAGCTCGTCGTCTCAGCTCGCGCGAGCGACTTGCAGTGCCTGCGGTTTCTTCCAGACCGCGATCAGGTTGATCGTCATGAGTTCATCATCGGAGTACTCCGTGAGCTCACCGGCGGCCCGAAGCTCCGGGATGGCGGCTTCGAGCCAATCGTCGTGGCGATCGCGGTAGAACCTCGTCCCCGGCATGATGTTTTCGAAGAGCGTCTCCCAGTCCTTGATGCGAAGCTTGTTCAAATAGGCGTTCGAGCGGACCTGACCGGCGTACTTTGGACGGAGGTGAGGCCAGAAGGGTGGCTCAGGGTACTCTTCGGCGAGGAGCTTCGGGTCGTGGCAGCCGGAGTGGCACGTGTAGAGGTGAATGCCGATGTACGCCGCACCGCCTGGCTTGAGCACGCGGGTTACCTCGCGAAGAGCGGCTTCCGGGTCATCAATGTGCTCGAAGACCGAGTGCGAATAGACGAAGTCGAAGTTCGCATCCGGAAAGGTCATGCGGCCAGCGTTCATGTTGAGCACGGGCACCTTGGGCAGTCTGTCGACACCGAGGCGATCCGCGAGCCCTCGCTCGAAGCGGGCGTCGACTCCGAGGGCTTTGCGTCCGAGCGTCTTGATCACACGCATCGCACTATTCTTGCGGAGCATGCGCAGGTACTCGCGCGGATCGAACCCTTGCGGGATGACGTCGGTGTCGATGCCCACCATGTCGCTGTCGACGGCGAAACTGCGCAAACAGCCGAGCTTTTGGCCGGGGCCGATGTCGAGTCCTTTTTTCCCCCGCGTCTCGAGCCCAGCGACCTCTCGCATCCGCTGCCTCGTAACGGCTCGCAAGTTCATGACCCAGTCCACACCCGCTTCAGGGGAGCGCCGGCTCATCCTTAATAGATTCCGGATTTCGCTGATCCTGTTGATGGTCCCTTTGGTTTGTGACGAATATGTGTATCGATCCATGACTCCCTCCCGAAAATGGGTCCGCCCTAGCCCCCCCCCCGAAGCCGGAGGGCAAGGTGCCGTCCGGGCTCGGGGGGAGGCCCCCCAGGGCATGAAGATCGTGCTGAAAACGACAGATAGTCCGCGTCGCCCGGTGCGCTCCCTGAGCTTCGTCCTATCGCTCAGGCCCCAGTTCCGAACCGCGTAACCCCTCTCCCGAATTCATCACGCACCTCCACCAATCCCATGGACTAGGATAGCGGACTTCGAGCGTCAAGATTGCTCCCAACAGGGAGCGGGACCGCTGCTCGGGATTTGTCTACACATTTCCTGAATTTCGCAGCGCTTGTCTTGCTCGAAAAAAATTTTCAGGGGTCGTGTTTTGAGCGGCGATTATTTGCGATTTCTCTACGTTGCGCGCCGAGCTTCTGCGGTCGCAGATAGGCACGACGAAAGTTCCACACGGTGACACCCGCCGCATGGATCGTCGTCGGGCCCGCTGGGCTCGGCCCTGAGGGGCGCTTCCTACTTGAGGTAATGGCGCAGCGGTTCGCTGCTCGCTGCGATCTCAGCGGCGACGAATCCTGCGAGCTTGCGCGCGCCATTTTCCTGAAAATGGGTTCCGTCGACGGTGCCGTCGCCGCGCAGGAGGAAGAAGTCTTCAGGCGTGGGCGCTGGGCAAATCGCTTTCAAGTGCGAGACGGTGCGCTCATTGAGATCGAGGACCGTTACCTGGCGAGCCTGGCCCAGCTGTCGCATCGCCTCCGCATGGGCGCCCGTTCCATTGCCGCCAGTGCAGTAAGCCGAGTTGCGAGGAGGGGGCGTCACGAGAACAGGTACGATGCCCCGGTCGCGGGCCCCGTCGATGTACATGTTGAGGTATTCTTTGAAAGCGGTGTCGGGATCTAAGTAGTAGGGGATCGTCTGCCCGTTGATCTCGTAGGTCGCCGTCTTGTGGCCATCGTTCGTGCCGAACTGGACGAGGAGGTAGTCTCCCTCCTTTGCGTCGCTCCAAATCTTCGCGAGATGTCCTTCGTCGATGAATCGGCGCGAGGTGCGGCCGCCGAGCGCTCGATTGTCGACGGTGATGCGAGCGTCAAAGAGCGCATCGAACATCTGACCCCAGCCGGCTTGGTCCGTGGGGCTCGGCGTGTCGTTATAGGTTTGAACCGTTGAGTCGCCCGCGAGAAAAACTGTCAGTGGCGGGAGGTCGCCGGGCGGCTGTCCTCCCGACGCAGGAGCACCACCCGACGAACTAGGCGCTCCACCGCTCGAGGCCATGGCGCCCCCGGACGACAATGCCCCCCCGTCGCCCGCGCCACCGCTCGAGGTCTCAGCCCCGCCGGTTCCACTGGACGTTCCGCCCGAAGGCATCTGTTCGGCGCCACCGCTGGCAGCAGGGAGACTACCGCCGCTGCCCCCAACGCTCGTGAGCGGCGCGCCGCCCGCCGAGCTTCCACCGCTCGCGCTGACATCGCCACTGCCGCCCGTTGCCTCAGCGGGGCCAGTGTCTTCCGCTCCGCACGCGGCCGCGGCAAGACCCAGGACGAGAGCCAAAACCGGGCGCGCTGCGCGCAGACTTCTCATGATCTTCATCGCAGGTACTCCGCGAGGGCGACGCCCTCTTCCCTGAGCCCCTCTGCGACGAGTTTGCCGATTTCGATGGCCCCGGGGGTGTCGAAGTGCGTGTGGTCGTCGCAGAAGAAAGCTCCGACCGGACCGCCGGTGGAGGCTGAAACGCCTCCGGCCGCCGCTGGGCAGAAGCCGAGTTTGTTGTAGAGGTCGATGCTTCTCTGGTGCAGATCAATGACCGCGACTCCCAGGGCAGCTCCTTCGGCCTGTACTGCGTCGAGGAAGCCGCGAGTGGCGATCGCTGTCGACCCGTTACACTTGATTGCGCTCACTGGTGTAATGAAGACAGGAGTGGTGCCGCGCTCGCGTGCGGCCTCGGCCATCATCCGGTAACTCTCACGGAAGGCATCGACGCCGACGTGCCGGGGGCAAGTCCGATCGCCGTCGTTGATGCCGAACTGAATCAGGAGGAAGTCCCCCTCCTTCATCTCAGCGAGCATGTTCTTCCAGCGGTCCTGAATGGTCAGTTGCCCGTTGGTTTGACCGAGCACACATTCCCCCGAGGGGTCCATGGTGTCCTTCACGTCGTACAGCCAGGTACGGACGCTCCGGCCACCCACCGCTGAGTTCACGACAGTGATGCGCTCGTCAAAGAGCGAAGCGAACATCTTGCCCCAACCGACGGGGCAAGGGGTGTTGCCGCTAGCGACTGTCGAGTCCCCGGCGAGCCAGATCTTTGCGGGGCCGAGACCCACACCTCCACCGCTCCCGTCGCTTCCGCCGCTCGGCGCCCCTCCGGCTGCCGTGTCTCCCCCGGAAGCCATGGCGCCCCCGCCTGCCTGAGGCGCGGCGCCACCCGTGGTCAGCGCGCCGCCGCTCGCAAGGGCGCCGCCAGAGGAAAGAGGAGCTCCTCCTGAGGGGAGGTTCGAGCCCCCGATGGCGGAAGCTCCCCCGCTCGCTGCCCCTCCCGAAGAAAGGCCGCCGCTCCCTGACCCTCCTGCGGACGAGGACGAGCCTCCCGTCGACTCTTCAGAAGGACCTGGGTCTCCTGGCTCGGACGAACAGGCGATGCCCCCGAGAATCAGGCCGAGGGAGAGCGTGGAGAGGAGAGAAGTGAGGCGCATGAAGGAGGAGATCTGAGCATCAGCAGAAAATTACGCCGATGTTGCAGAATGAGAGGAGAAAGGTGAGCTCAGTCTAATGCTCTCAGAGCGTCGAGCGATCTCGATTCTGCAGTGAAGTCCTCGAGCGCGCCTCTTTTTCGTCAGGCTCCCTCGTTTGCGCTCCCGTGTTCTTAGGTTCCCGCGAGCCCGTGCTCGATCAGGTAGTTATCCGTGAAATGCTTCCCGATATCGTAGGACTTGATGAGATCCTGCACGATGCGCTTCTCGATGAGACCGCCGACCCCGAAAATTTTCACCTCAACGTCGGCGAGGAAGATGCGCTTGCAGCGGCCCGGACCGAGTGACTCGGTGAGCTGAACGCCGGAGACCAAGATCTTGTCGGCCATGCGATTCGGCACGACCTTGACGTGATACTTGCGCTCGCGCTTGTCGTAGTAGGCCTCTTCCCGGTAGCGGAGGTTGTTGCCGACGACCTTTTGGATCGCGGCGGGGAGGTCCGCGACGAAGGGTTCGACCTCGATCGTGCGGGTGATGCGTTCGGGGGTCTCTTCTTCGGAGGAGACACGCCACATGGGGAATTTGAGATGCCCCTCGAAGAGCGCCTTATTGTAGGCTTCCTTGAGGAAGAGGCCGAGGAAGACCTCTTCGGAGCAATGAAACTCGTGTTCGATGCGCGCCCGTTCCGTCATGGGACCGCCAGCTAGAACACATTTTGCCCTGAAGAAAGTCTCGTTCTATGAAAAGAAGTCCGTGAGTCAGCGCCCCCCGCCTCCGTCCTGGCCGCGCCAAGTTGCCCTGGTGCTCCAGAAGGACTGGGCCATCGAGCTCTCGAGCGGCGAGGTCCTCATCACGAGCGGCTTTTTTGCGCTCCTCGTCGTGGTCCTCTCCTCGATGGCGTATTTTGGAGGGCCAAGGACCACCCAGACTGTTGCGGCTGGCGCCCTATGGCTCTCGGTTTCGTTTGCACTGGTCCTCTCCCTCGGCAAGAGCTGGGCCCGGGAGCGCCAGGGGCATGCGCTCGAAGGCCTCCTCTTGACCCCCCTTTCCCCGAGCGCTCTGTTTGCGGGGAAAACTCTGGGTCTCATCGTATTTCTGTTCCTCGTGGAGGCGGTTGTTACTCCGCTCACGATGCTTTTTTTCTCGATCGATCTGTTTGAGGTTGCGCCGGGACTTTCGCTCATCGCCCTCTTGCTCACTCCGGGTATTGCGGCCTTTGGAACGCTGTTCGGGGCGCTGCTCGTGCGGACGCGGGCGCGTGACCTCGCTCTGTCGATCGTGATCTTCCCGCTGCTCGCTCCGGCCCTCCTGACGGCGATCGCGGCCACCCGGGCGCTCTTGACCAAGGCACCGCTCTCGGACCTTTCGGGATACCTGACGCTCCTCGCGCTCTTCGACGGCATCGCCTGGGGTGGGGGCCTCGGGATGTTCGGGAAGCTGATCGAGGACTAGAATTGGCATCGCCATGAAGCTCGGACTCCTGGGACCAGCCGCAGACTCCGCGAGTTTGAAGGCGGCCGCGCTTGGACTCCGGCAAAAGGCTGGCGCCGAGCGCATCGTGTATCTCGGCACGGACCAGAAGCTCGAAGAGATCGTGCTCGAATGGGCGCGCGCGCTGGTCGGCGAGGAGGCGAGCGAGGACGGCCTCCTCGCACGGGCAACGAAGCGGTGCCTCAGTGCTTCGCCCTACCAAATCGATCAATTCATTCGCAAAGAGCGCGAACTCGCGCACCTTCGCATGTACGAGTCGCTCCCGAACGGCCGAGCGCGTTCGGTTGACATTCTCGGTGGCAAGGTCGCTGTGCTCATCCACGACAAGGCCTTGCTCGAAGAAGACGATATCCTTCCGGCGGCCCTCTTGATCTTCGGAAAGAACCCGGGGCCTCTGATCAAGCAGATTGGCCGGCGATGGTTTCTCTCACCAGGCCTGGGAGGGATCATGACCGTGAGTGACGTCGACGATGAGCTCACCGCCACGGTTTTTGGCGCGGATTTCTCGGTGTTACAGAGTGAGGTCTTGAGCTCCGACTCTGCACTCAAGATGCGCGTTCAAGGCAGCGCATGACACGGATTGCCTTTTTCGGCGGGACATTTGACCCGCCTCATCGCGGACACACCGAGGCGGCGTCCTGGGTCGCTCGGTCAGGTGAAGTCGACGAAGTCCTCGTGGTGCCCGTGTACGGGCACGCTTTCGATAAGAAGCCGTGGCTCGATTTCGAGGTGCGTTGTGAACTGTGTCGATTGGCTTTCGGGGGGCTCGACCACGTGTCCGTGAGCGATATCGAGGCCACCCTGCCGAGGCCGAGCTACACCATCGAGACCATCCGAGCCCTCAAGAGGAAGTACCCGGATGCGAGCTTCCGGCTCGTCGTGGGGACCGACATCGTTTCGGACTTGCCCCGCTGGCGGGAAGCGGAAGAGCTGCTTCGCATTGCTCCTCCCCTCGTGCTTGCCCGCAAGGGGTACGACGGGCCGGGAATTGCCGCGGATTTGCCGGAGATTTCGTCCTCGGAGCTCCGCGCCATGCTCGTCGAGAGGCGCGCTTCGCCCTCGCCGGAGCTGGAAGCCCGGCTGCTCCGCTTCCTTGAGCCGCAGGTCCTCGCGCGCATCTGGGAGCGGGGCTATGACCGGAACCTTCCGCGCTCCTCCGCTCGAGGTACGCCCTCGACGTGACGAAATGAGCCTTCGCGGCTCGCCCGACGAAAAGCCATGGACCTCCGGACCAGAACCTCCCTTTTCTGTGGCGCTCTCGCCATCGCCATTGCGATCTCGATGCTGCTCCGGAAGCGCCCTCGCGCGACCCAGCTTTGGTTCGCGGCCTTCGCGGCCAACATTGGCCTCTGGTACCTGGCCCAGTGGCTCTATCTCTTCGTGCAAGCGAACGTGTGGGCTCGCTCGACGGCGATCTTGGCCGTGCTCTTGCCGCAGTTTGCGTTGCGTTTGTTCGAGGCGCTCATGCCAGAGACAGAGCGGCGCTCCACGCTCTTGAGCGTCGCCGGAATCTTGCTCGGCCCGGTCGCGCTGCTCGCGGTGATCGGTCCTGTGGAGCACTGGTGGGTGCGTGGACTCACGTTCCTCTACGTGTTCGGACTGCTCGCGTTCGGTCTTGGCTCGCTCTGGGCGCGCAATCGCAGTTCGAAATCTCGCGGCACCAAACGCAGAGTGCGTTTCATGGTCCTGGTGGGCGCGCTGGCCGTCACCGCGAGTCTTGCTGACTTTCTTTGGTTCATCGACATCAGCGTGCCCCCGATCGGAGCAGCGTTTTCGATCCTGTTCCTGTTCGTGATCAGCGAATCGCTCATCCGCCAGCGCTTCGTCGACATCTATGACGTGCTCGCGCAGGTCCTCTTATCGGCCGCGCTCGCCAGCCTGCTCGCGGCGATTTTCTACGTTTTCGTCGACCTTTTTGGCGGCTTCGACACGATGTACCTCGCGGCCTTTCTCGCCACGATCGTCATCCTCGTCGTCTTCGAGCCCCTGCGTGAAAAGGCGAGCCTCGCGATCCACCGAGTCCTGTTCCGAGAAAGAGCCGACCTGGAGCGGGCGATCGAGCGAGTGCGGGGCCAGTTGGTCCACGTCCTCGATGTGGGACAGCTCGGCAGTGTGGTGATGGGGGCGCTTGAGAACTCTCGGCGCGCGACGGCTGCCGCGCTTTATGTGCGGGAGCCCGTCGAGGCAAACTTCAAGAAGCTCGCCGACTTTGGTCCGGGCGTCCCCGAGCGCATCGAGGCCGCCAAGATTCAGCCGATCCTCGAGTATCTCGCGACGGTTCCGTCCGTGCTGCTCGAGGACGAAGCGCACCAAGCGTCAGAAGCGCGGCGGGCCGGACACCGGGAAGAGGCCGAGCAGAAGAGCCGAATGCTCCTTTCGGCAGAGGTCCTCGACGCATTCCGCCGCGGCGCCATCGTCGCGGTTCGGACGAAGACCACGGGACTCTCCGGGCTGCTGATGCTCGCGGACGATCGGGCCTCGGACGTCTTCTCTTTAGATGACCAACCGATCCTCGAAGAGCTCGGGCTGCAGATCGGCGTCGTTCTCGAGAACTCGAGGCAGTTCCGCCAGATGCAGGTGCGCGATCGTCTGGCTGTTTTGGGACAGATGGCCGCGGGTTTGGCTCACGAAGTGAAAAATCCCCTCGGCGCGATCAAAGGCGCGGCGCAGCTTCTCGAAGACCACAGGGAGGGGACGCTCGACGAGAGCGCTCGCGAATTCGTTTCGATCATCCTCGAAGAGGTGGACCGGCTCGATCGAGTGGTCGGCTCGGTGCTCGATTACGCGCGCCCGGCGCCGATCACGATGCGTGACTTCAACGTCGGAGATGTCCTCGAGAGGACCTGCAAGATGCTCGGGACCGAGGCCCACGAAGCGACCATCACCGTCGCTGTCGAACCGGATTTGCCGCCCCTGCGCGCGGACGCGGAACAGCTCAGGCAGGTTGTGATCAACCTGGTGCGCAATGCTCTCCAAGCCATGGGCGGACGCGGCAACGTCCACGTCGGAGCGCGCCTCACCTACCGGAGCGGTCGAGAGGGGCTCGAACCTTGGCTCGAGGTAAGCGTGCGCGACGAAGGGCCGGGCATTGCAGCTGAGGTCATGCAGAATCTCTTCGTTCCCTTCGTGACGACCAAGGAGCGAGGGACCGGGCTCGGCCTCGCGATCAGTCAGCGCATCGTCCAAGAGATGAGCGGGCGTATCGACGTGGCGTCGAGTCCTGGAGTCGGCACGACCTTCTCGGTGCTCCTGCCCTTCGGCGCCGAGGTGGCTCGTCCCGGACGTCCCACGAGCGAAACAGCGCCCGCGTCCACGGGACTGTCGCGCGTTCCGTCGGCCCCGTGAGCCTGGCCGCCCGTGGGCCTCACGGTGGCGCCTCGCTGGGTCGGCCGCGGCTCTCCGGAAGGCCAAAAAGCCTAAACCCTTGCATTAGCTTTGCTTTTATTGACCTGCCCAGGGCGGGCCGCCTATTGTGGTCGGGTCGGCCCTCGCGGTAAGGCGTGGTCCTGGACTCGGGTAATGGCATAATCTCGAGAATCGAGGTGCCGCCAAGGCCCCTGGCACTCCGTCGAGATGGACTATCAGAATCCGGCTTCACCCAAGAAAGTGCATAGCACTGAGCTCGCGTTGCGCTTCATCTCGGGAAAGTACCAGGGGGGCGAGTTTCCGCTCACCGAGGGCGTGCCGGTGGTGGTCGGGCGTTCGAGCGATCTCGACATGGTTTTGGTCGAGGAGATGGTCTCGCGACGTCACGCTCGCATCGAGCTCGTGCGCGGCTCAGTGATCGTCGAAGACCTCGGGTCCACGAACGGGACGTTCGTGAACGGCGAGCGCGTCGAGAAGGCCTACCTGAGTGAAGGCGATCGCCTCCTCATCGGCACCAGTATTCTCAAGCTCGTCGCGGTCGAAGAGCCTTCGGGAGCGAGCCGTCGAAGCTCTCAGAAAGGGCCCTTTGGAAGGGAAACGACGCGTCAGGCCCCGGCCCAGGTCGGCAGCGCCGCGCGCATGACAGGGAGCCTCGACGAAATCCCGCTGCCCGATTTGATGCAGCTCTTCGGCACCTCGAAGAAGACCGGCACGCTCCTTCTGCACGGTGAACAGGTCGGCCAGATCCACCTGCGCGACGGCCAGATCATCCACGCCTCCATCGAAGGGACGAACTTGGCGCCGCTCAAGGCCGCCTACCGCATGCTGCAGTGGACAAGTGGGAGCTTCTCGCTCGAGCCGGCCGATCCGAACGTCGGCGCGGGCCTCTCCTTGAGCGCTCAGGCCTATCTCATGGAAGGCATCCGCCAAATCGATGAGTACGGAGCGCTCGAGCCGAGTCTTCCCCCGAAACATGCGCGCCTCGCGCTGAAGACGCCCCTGACGGCGCCCCTCAGCACCCTCGAACAACCCCAGCTCGAGGTGCTCCAGGCTTGCTTGAACTCGGCGGATTTCCAGGCTGCCCTCGATCGGTCGGCCCGTCCGGATATCGATGTCGCCCGCGACGTCATCGATCTGATGCGGCGCGGCTACATCGAAGTGGCTGGCTGAGTCGGCCGGCGGAGTCGGCCGGCTGAGTCGACCGGCTGAGTCGGCCGGCTGAGTCGGCCGGACGTGGCTGGACGACATCCCCGAGAGCTGGGCTCGCGCGTCCGAGCCCCGGGGGACCAGGCGACTGTTCAGATGCGTTAGCGCGTGCGCACCGAGACGGCTCGCGCGTGAGCTTCGAGACCTTCCGCCCGGGCGAGGACCTCGATGGCCGGACCCTGCTTCTTGAGAGCGCTCGGCTCATAGCGGATGAGGCTGGAGCGGGCGACGAAGTCGTAGACGCCGAGGGGCGAACCGTAGCGGGCAGCGCCGCCGGTCGGGAGCACGTGGGAAGGGCCCGCGAGGTAATCGCCCGCGGCTTCCGGAGTGTAGTGACCGATGAAAATAGCCCCGGCTTTGGTCACGCGGGCCGCAACCTCACTCGCGCTTTCCATTTGGACCGAGACGTGTTCGGCCGCGAGCCGATTCGCCAGTTCGAGCAAGCGATCGACCGAGTTGACGATGAATACGGTGCCGTGGCGCGACACGGAAGCTTCGGCGATCTCGCGGCGCTTGCGTCCTCGGGCGTCGAACTCCGGAAGCTCCGCGAGCTGCCGCAGCGTGGCGCTGACGACGCGCTCGGCAAAAGCGCGGCTCGTGCAAATCAGCAGCGGATAGGCGTCCTCGTCGTGCTCCGCTTGGGACAGGAGGTCCGCTGCCACGAAGTCCGGATTCGCGCTTTCGTCCGCCAGAACCAAGATCTCGCTCGGTCCGGCGATGCTGTCGATCGAAACTTGCCCGAAGACGAGCCTCTTGGCCGCGGCGACGTAAATATTGCCGGGGCCCACAATTTTATCACAGGAGGGGATACTCTCGGTTCCGTATGCGAGGGCGGCGATCGCCTGCGCTCCGCCCGCCTCGACGATCGCGGTCACGCCGGAGAGGTAGGCCGCCGCGCGCACTTCGACGCTCGTGTCTGGACTCGCGAGCAAGATCTCGGGCACCCCCGCGACCTTGGCCGGGATGGCGCTCATGAGCACGCTCGAGGGGTAACAGGCCTTGCCCCCCGGAGCGTAGATGCCCGCGCGGTCGACAGGGCTCACGCGGCTCGAGAGGAAGACTTCGTCCTCCTCGTATCCGAAGGTGGTGAGCTGCGCCTTCTGGTGTTGGTGGTAGGCGTCGATCCGCTGGGCGGCCGTCTCCAGGGCGCCGCGGAGGCCCTGGGGCAGACTCTCGAGGGCGGCCTTTCCGCCGTAGTCTCGAACGAGGAAGGTGTCCGGGCTTCGACCTTCGAACTTCTGCACGTAGCGGCGAAGAGCCGCGTCCCCTTCCCGACGTACGTCGGACAGGATCTCGCGCACGACGGGCTCGACTCGATCGAGGTCCGTGTCGCCTCGAGAAGCGAGGGCCCGGAGCTCGACGGAAAATTCAGGGGAGGACTCTTCGAGCAGACGCAGGGTGGTCATTCTCAGGCCCGGTTTTGTCGCGTTCGGTGCCGCCCGGCAAGGAGTTTATAGTTCGCGTCAAAACGCCTGACTTCACGCCCGAAAGGCTCGACCTTGAGCAATTCCTCGATCTCATCGACCCAATCTGGGCGCGCCGACGTGTCCTTGAGCGCCTCGAGGGAGCGAGCGGTGACGAGCCCCCGGCGTGCCAAGTCCCAGTAGGAGCGAGAGAGCGCGGAGTCGTCAAAGCGATGTAACTGAGTCAAAGACCGGGTGACCCGGAGCGTGGCAGCTACGTCCAACACCCCTCGCTCGAGGAGAATGAAGGCCGCCTGCGCATAGTTGAAGAAGGCGAACAGGCGAGGGCCGAACATCGCGAACTCGGAGGGGGCACTTTGGTTCGCGAGATGGATCAAGATCAGCGCCGCTTGAGGTTTACCCGCGCCGTACCTCTGGGCGGCGAGCTCTAGGATCTGCTCGCGCTCGTCAGGGTAGAGCTCTCCTGCCTCGAGGATGTCCCGGAGTCCATCCAGCGCGATCGTGCCCTCGAGGATGTCTGCGTAGAGAGAATAGATGAACGCATCGGACTCCGAGTCGTCGCCAACGAGGAGTTCGAGATCCGGCGCCTGTCTGCCGGCTCTTGCTTCTTCGTCGCTGGCCGACAAGAGCGCCAGGAGCTTGTAGCCGAGCTGGCCGCGGAGCGATCGAAATCGAAGCCGGACGAGATTCTTGAGATTCGGCTTGAGTGTGAGGCGATCGGGCGACACGCCGTCGAGCATCAGGCGCAGCCGGATGCTGGTGCGCAGCTGTTTCGGGCTACCGGAGAGGACGTGGACGTAGGCGCGACTCCTTGTGAGCTCGAGCAAGAGCTCAGTGGCGCCCGGCACGGCGCGCTTCTGATCGGCGCGCTCAGTGGCGCTCTTCCAGAGGTCGCGGACTGTCGCGAATTCACTCCGAAGGTATGTTTTATCCAGGTCGAAGCGTGCGACCAGGTTCATGTCGACCAAGCCCGACGGGTGTCTTCGAGCGTCTCGACCATCTCATGGGAATGAGCGGAGCGCGCTGCGTAGAGCGCGGCCTCGAGACGACTCTGAGCTTCTTCGTAACGCCGGCGGCCGTAGGAGACGTGCGCGAGCGCCCCCAGGATCTTGGCGCGGTCTGCACTCGCGGGAGGAGCGAGATCGAGCGCCTCGGACAGCACACCGTCGGCGTCTGAATAGTCGCCCGCTCGGATCAAAGAGGCTCCGAGTTTCCGACTGAAGATCAGCACTGCCCGCATGGGATCGTCGATCTCTCCGCGAGAGATTTCTCGCCTTGCTAGGTCGAGCCCGCGCCGAAGGGCGAGCACTTCAGCGCCCGCGTCTCCAATGGCCGTCGCGCGATCCGCCACTTTTTCAAGGAGCAAGAGCGCCTGGAAGGCCTCGTCCGCATAGTAAGCGTGAGCGGCGCGCACCTCGAGGGGCCCCCGTCTCTTGTCTTCGATGCGCAAGGCGAGTCGGTGCAGCTGGCGGCGGGCTTCGATCGGGATCGTGGCCAGCGTGACTTTGCGCCAGAGCGGGTGAGAGAAGGATGCGATACCGCTCGCGACCTCGATGATGCCGCGGCCGAGGAGCTGTGCGATCGGTGCGTCGACTCCGTCCATGCGAGCGAGCTCCGCGATCGTCGAGATCGGTGAGGCGAAGCCAAGAATCGCGAGTCCTTGCAGGACGCGGCGCGCATCCGCGTCGAGCAGATCGAGGCGGCTCGCGATGACGTCGACCAATTTCTCGGGGATTTCGGTGGCGCCTTCCAAGGAGTAACGGATCGCCTGGTCGAGATAGAGGGGCAGGACCTTCGAGGGGATCGGGATGTTCAGGCCCCTGGTCGCCGGCCGCGTCAAACTCGCGTCGAGAGGGCCGAGGGTTCGGTGCGAGGTGCGCTCAACGGACCAACCCGGGTCGAAGTCCGGACTGTGGGTGCCGACGATGAGGGCGGCGACGCCGGGGGGATCGTTGAGGAGATCTTGGATCGCTGTGAGCGAGGCGCCGTCCATCTGATCGAGATCGTCGAGGAGGATGACAGGGGTGCCGCACTGCTTCTTGGACGAGCTGGCGAGGGCGTAGCGCAGCGCGCTGGAGAGGCAGTGTTGGCGATCCATGGGGGATCGCGAGTCGCCCGGCTGTGGTCCGCTGAAGATTTCAATCAAACCTCTGCGCACATCGAGGGAGGCGTCGCTGAAGCTGTCGGGATCGATGCCCTCTTGGGGCAGGCGCAAGAGGCCGCGGATCAGAGTGGCGAGCCCGGAATAGGCGACCTTGGCGCCATAGGGATCGGGCGTGACGCCGACCACACGGTCCCCTTGTTCCGTCGCGATCCGCGCGAACTCCTCGAGCAGGCGGGTCTTGCCCGCGCCAGGTTCGCCGGAAATACGAGCCCCTTGGATGGTGGCGGTGACGGGTCTGCGCGCGGACAAGAACGCGAGCTCTTCACGCCGGCCAATGAAGGGAAGCGGATAGTTTTCGGCGCGGGACTGAGGCAGCGGGGCCGCGCATTCGCAGCAATAGCGAGCGAGCGGGACGCTATAACCACAGGCCTCACAATCGATCATCTCGCCGAGCGAGAGACTCGGTGCGAGGCGTTCGGAGGCATCCATCCTCCGCATCTCGCTCTCTGCGCTCACCGCGCTGCGCAGCGCCTCGGAGAACTCCTGAGCATCTTCGAAGCGATCGCTGGGCAGCTTCGCCAAGGCGCGCTTCACCACGTCAGCGATCGCGGCGGGAATGTCGCGGCGGGGCGCGACCTGACGTGGATCGGGCGCGGGCACCGAGAGGTGCATCATCACGACCTGCGTGGGTGACTCCCCTTCGAAGGGGAGCTTGCCGGTCAAGAGCTGGAATAAGATGACGCCGACTGCGTAGAGATCACTTCGACCATCGATTTCGTCGCCGCGGCCCTGTTCCGGGGCCATGTAGTCCGGCGTTCCGCAGACGATGCCCGGGCTCGTGACATTCGTGGGCTGGTCCGCGCGCACCTTGGCGAGGCCAAAGTCGACCACTTTGACGAGATCTCCGCCCCGCCGCTGCGGCTGGAGAATGATGTTCTCGGGCTTCAGATCTCGGTGGACGATGCCGAGCTCATGGGCCTCCGAGAGCGCGGCGAGCACCTGGTGGATGATGTCGACCACTCGGGGCAAGGGCAGCGGCCCGTCCTGTTGGATGACCTGGGCCAAGTCCTTGCCTCGCAGGAACTCCATGACGAGGTAGGGCTCGCCATCCTCGGTGCGCCCAAAATCGAAAACGGAGATGCTGTTCGGATGGTTGAGCTGGCTCGCGGCCCGCGCCTCCGTCAAAAAGCGAGCGACCGAGCCCTCGTCCGCCAAGAGGTACGGGTGAACGATCTTCACGGCGACTGTACGGCCGAGCACGCTCTGCTCCGCTCGGTACACTCGACCCATGCCGCCGACCCCGACCAACTCGAGGATGTGATAACCGGGCGCCAGCGTGGTCCCGATGAACTTGTCGTCGCCTTTTGAGCTCACTGCGCCGAGCGGGAAGCCGCAACCCGAACAATAGGGGCTGTTCGTCTCGACTCGTTTGCCGCACTGGGGGCATGGGCGGAAGTCCCCCTGCAACGTGCCGCTGGGTGTGGAGCTCATGTGTGTCTTTGGAACCTTCGACGGCGCCCAAGGGAGCCGAGTCAAGGAATGAGGGCAAGTCTTACGAACTTCCGTTCCCGCCGCAACAACGAGGCGCGCCCACGATTTCCCCGGCTTCCAGGGGAACACGGACCCTAGAGCCTCTTCGGGCGGCGGGCCAGTGTCCGCCGCCCCCGGATTTGAGGGACGCCCCCGAACAGTTGTAGGCTGCTGATCTATGGCCGATCGCTTGAGGTTGGGCGAGCTGCTCGTCGAGGCGGGGTTGGTCTCGAGCGAAGCGCTCGAGGCGGCGCTCGAGAAGCAGAAGACCGAGGGGAGGAGACTGGGCGAGTTGCTGGTGGAGGCGGGAGCTCTCTCGGAGGTGCGCCTGACGCAGGTGCTGAGTCAGCAGCTCAGCGTGCCCTGGGTCTCGTTGTCCCATATCGACTTCTCGCGGCAGCTCTTGAACCTGGTCCCCGCTGAGACCGCTCAGAAGTACTCGGTCGTTCCGATCTACGTGCGGCGGGCGAAGAACCGGCAGCAGACCCTTTATGTAGCGATGGTCGATCCGAGCGACCAGGCAGCGCTGGACGAGATTGCTAACTTCTCCGGCCTCCCGGTGCGTCCGATGATCGCACCGGCATCGGATATCCTCGGCGCGATTCGCGTCTATTACCTGGGGTTGCCTGCGCAATCGGAGCCTGTGCCCGAGTCCGTGGAAGCGGAGTCGGTGGAGCTCCCCGACCCGCGCGCGTCCGACCCGCCCCCGCAGATGGTCACCCTGACGCTGCTCGATGGGACCGTTGTGAAGTTGCCCGCCCTGGAGAAGGGGCCACTTTCAAACCGCGAACCTCAGAAGCTGACGGCCCGCGATCTCATTGACGCTCTCCGTGTCCGAGCGCACGGTGGCGACGCGTCCCAAGTCGTCGACGACAGCATCAATTGGGAGCTCATGTTCACGTCGCTCCTCTCGATCTTGATCAAGAAGCGCTTGATCCACGACTGGGAGTTCGTGGACGAAATGAAGAAGTTATGAGCGGGGGCGAGGAACCGCGCATCTTCCGCGTCGCGGAGGTGTCGCGCGGGCTCAAGCAGATCCTCGAACAGCGGACGGCAGGCCTCTGGGTTGAGGGTGAGATCGGCGGCGTCCAGCGGCCGGGGAGCGGTCACGTCTATTTCACGATCAAGGACGAGCTCGAAGAGGCGGCCCTCGATTGTGTCCTCTACAAGCGGGAGGCGATGCGTTTTGGCCGTGCGATCGAGGAGGGCGCGCGAGTGGTCCTGCGAGGTCGGGCGACCCTCTACGCTCCGCGAGGCCGACTGCAGTGGGTTTGTGACGTCGTTCGGCCCAGCGGGCGGGGCGCCCTGCTCGTCAAGTTGGAAGAGCTGAAGCGCCGTCTTGCCGAAGAGGGGCTCTTCGATCCGAGCCGGAAGCGTCGCCTGCCGACCACGCCGCGAGTGATTGGCGTCGTGACGAGCCGAACCGGCGCCGCCTTCCACGATATTTGCACGGTGGCGCTCAGGCGTGCCCACGTTCGCATCGTCCTGTCGGCTGCGACGGTTCAGGGCGAAGGAGCTCCCCTCAGCATCATCCAGGCGCTCGATCGGCTCGAAGCACTACCGGAGCTCGACGTTCTGATCGTGGGACGAGGCGGCGGCGCCCAAGAGGACCTGCTCGCCTTCAGCGATGAGCGAGTCGTGAGAAGGCTGGCAGCGACACGCGTTCCGGTGGTCAGTGCCGTCGGACACGAGATCGATCACTCGCTGGCGGACCTGGTCGCGGACGCCCGAGCTGCGACGCCTTCCCAGGCGGCCGAGATGGTTGTGTACGACGCGTCCGAACGCATCCAGACTCTGCGTTCTCTCGAGCGACGGGTCGCCCTGGCGCTCACAGCCCGCGTGCGCGAGAGCGCCGTGAAGCTGACGCGGCTCGAGAAACGACTTGGCGATCCGCGCTTTGTGGTCGCGACTCACAGGCAGCACCTCGACGAACTCTCTGCGGACATGGAGCGCTGGATGCGCTCGATCCTCACCGAGGCAAAGAAAAATGAGCGCGAGCTTACGACCCGCCTCGAAAGGCGCCATCCGCGGGCCGTCGTGCTCCATGCCCGCTCGCGCTTGCTTCCGCTCTATGGGCGTTTACGGAGCCAGGGGGAGCGCCTCGTCGAACAGAAGAGCGCCCCGCTCGGTGAGCTCGCTGCGCGTCTCGATGCTCTGTCTCCGCTCAAGGTGCTCGGCCGCGGCTACGCGGTCGTGCTCAATCGGCACGGCAAAGCGGTCCGTTCTGCGAGCGAGGTTTTCCCGGGGGAGCGCCTCTCGATTCGCCTCAAATCCGGGGAAATTGCCGCGGACGTCGTTGAACCAAACGAGTCCTGAGCCGCCGTTCCTTGTGGCCCGGTGAGACCTGAGCGGCCATTCCTTTTGGCCCGTGGCTCAGAGGGTTGTGCGCAAATGGAGGAGCGAAATCGGAGTTATCGCGATTTTGAGATAGCTTCCTGTTGAATCGCGTCGAAAGTTCTGGCTCAGTGTCGCCCCTCGGAGGTGAGGGGCCTCGGTGTCTCTCGGGAAATCACTCGTGACTCAGTTCTTGCTTGTTGGCCATCCAGTAGGTCACTCGGTCTCACCCAGCATCCATTCAGCGGCTTATCAGGCCCTGGGGCGCTCGGACGCGCATTATTCAGTGCTCGATTGTCCGACCGAAGCTGACGTGCGTCGGGTTTTTGAGCGGCTCAGGAGCGGGGAGCTTGCGGGCGCGAACGTGACGGTGCCCCACAAGACGCTCGCTCTCTCTTTGGCGGATCGAGTGGACTCCTCGGCTCGCGACGTCGGAGCCGCCAACGTGCTCGCATGTGTGCAAGGTGAGATCGTTGCCTACAATACCGATGCGCCGGCCCTCGCCGAGGAGCTCCTCGAGCTCGTTCCGAACCCTTCATCGGGAGCGCTGATCGTGGGCAGTGGTGGCGCGGCCCTGGCGGCCGCGGTGAGCGCAAAACTGGCGGGATTTGCGCCGATCTTGGTCACAGCGCGTCGCTTTTCGACGGGAGAGGACCCGCGCAGCTGGCCGCTCTTTGACGTCTTGTCGCAACGAGGAGTCGAGGCGTGCCCGTGGCCGCTCGATGGGCGCGGCCCGTCTCCCGAAGCGCTGCTCGAGCGCGTCGAAATGGTCATTCAGGCCACGAGCGCGGGCATGAAAGGGACAGACTCGGGAGAAATGCTCGCCGCGTTCGTTGGAACTGGTGGCGACCGAGCCTACTATGATCTTGTGTATAACCCTCCGCTCACGCCTTTCTTGCGAGCTGCAGAAGAGCGCGGCGCGCGCGCGCGCGGAGGTCTAGGAATGTTGGTTCGGCAAGCAGCCCGTGCGATCGAGATCTGGCTCGGTGAAAGGCCAGCCCTTGAGCCGCTGTTCGCCGCGGCTGAGCAGGCGCTTGGCCTTTCTGCGCGGGCGGCGAAATCATGAGGAGCGATCGGAAGCGGGGCCCGGCTTGGCGGGGTCCCGCTGACGGGCCTTGGCCTTGGGTTTCAGTGCAAGGAGACCTCACGAAAGCGGAGGGGGAGTGGATCACGACGAACGACTACGGGGCCTACGCCTCGAGCACCGTCGCGCTCATGCACACCCGTCGCCATCACGCGCTTCTGGTCGTTCCTTGGCAAAAGCGGGGCCCCCGTTACGTCATCTTGAGTCACGTCGAGACCGCCCTGGAGGTGCGCGGCCGCTACTACCAGATGTCGACGCACCAGTTCCCGGGCGTCGCTCCCACGCCGGGCTATCGTTTCCTCGAGTCGTTCCACCAAGATCCCCTGCCTCGCTGGGTTTTCCGGGTCGCGGGCGGGACCCTCGAACGAACCGTGAGCCTAGTTCGCGGTTCTCCCGCGGTGATCCTCTCGTTCCACTGGTCGGGGCCCGATCCGGCGCGGCTGCTCTTGCGCCCGCTGATGCCGATGCGCCCGGAGCATCAGCTCTGTCGCGAATACGGCAGCGTGCGTCAGGAGGTCATCCTGCGCTCGGGTGAGGTGGAAGTTCAGCCTGATCCAGCTTTGCCGGCGGTGCGCTTCCGTCACCGAGGCGTGTTTATGGGATCACCGGATTGGTGGCGTCAGTTCGAATATCTCGACGATCGCGGCCGCTACTTAGATTTCCGTGAGGACATGTGGACTCCTGGGGTCTTCGAGGTCCAGCTTCAGCCCCAGGGACGCACCGAGCTCATGGCTTTCGTCGGCGATCCGCCGGAAGGTGATCCGATGCGGCTTGTGCTCGAGGCCGCTGAACATCGCATCGCGGAAGATCCCGGCCAGGACAGCGCTCCAGCGGTTCGACTGCTCCGAATCGCTGTCGATAGTTTCCGCGTCGGCGCTCAGAACGAGATCGTCGCTGGTTATCCTTGGCACGACGTCTGGACCCGGGATCACCTGCTCGCGCTCCCGGGCATTTTCCTAGCTGCTGGTCGCCCTCACGAGGCCGCGATCGCGCTTCGCACAGTGATTCAGACCATGGAAGGCGGTCTGATTCCCGAGCGACCGAAGGGCGCTTTGGGCTCGAGGCCTTGTGTCGACGCGTCTCTTTGGGCCTTCCTGGTGAGCGAGCGCGTCCTCACTGCGCTACCCGACGGAGCGGCCAAAGATGAGCTCGCCCGCCTCCTCCTGCCCGCGCTCCGCACGATCCATCAGACGATCAAAGGCGGGACCGATTTCGCCTGGCTCTCCACAGAGGGCCTGCTCATTCTGAATGGCTTTGGTCCTCATACGTGGATGGATGCCATCGTGGAGGGAGTACCGGTCACTCCTCGTGACGGCGCCTGCATCGAGATCCAAGCGCTTTGGGTTGAAGCTTGTCGGCTCTTGGCGAAGCTCGCGGCCGAGTTGGGCGACGCCGAGACGAGCGCGGAAGCGACCCGTGACACGGCGCGCGGGACAACTGCTTTCCGCGATAGCTTCGTGCTGGGGCAGTGGAACTATCCTCCGGACCGCGTGTCCGAGGGCCGGGATTTCACCTCTGCCTGGGTCGACAAGTCGATTCGCCCGAACGCGCTGATCGCGCTTGCCGTCTGTCCTGCGCTTTTCGAGGCCACGGAGCGGCGCGAGATTTTGGCTTGTGTCGAGGCCTTCCTTCTGACGCCCCGGGGTATCCGGACGCTCGATCCGCGAGATCCAAACTTTATCGCGAGCGCAGGTGGGACGATCGCTGACCGCCTCCGAGCAGCACATCAAGGCTCCGCCTGGCCGCATCTGCTTCTATTCTACGTGCGCGCGAAGCTGCACGAATACCCTGAGGCGCGGGATGAGCTGGTCACGCTCGTGAGCGATGTGCTTCAGGTGGGCATCGCCTTTGGCTACGTGGGGCAAATGGTGGATGGCGATCCTCCGCACACCTGGCGTGGGAGCCCCGCTTACGCCGTCGCAAACGCGATGCTGCTCGAGGCGCTGCGGCTCGAGCTCGACGTTCCGTAACTCTCTCTTGTCGCGCGCCACAAAGAACAAAGAAAGAGCCCACCCGCCGACGCGAGTGGGCTCTCCTTTTCGCTCAAGAGAACCGGTGATTACTTCGACAGCGGCGAGAGCAGCTCGCTCTTCGTCGAAAGGACGAGCTCCGTGTCGGCGTCGATGGCGTCATAAGCCTCCAGCGTGCGCAAAAAGGCGAAGAACTCCGGATCTTTCCCGTAGGACTGGGCGTAGATCTGGACGCTTTGCGCTTCACCTTCGCCGCGGGTGGTCTCGGCGACCTCATAGGCCTTTGCCAAGATGATGGCTTTCTCCTTGTCGGTCTCGGCCATGATCTTCTGGGCCTCTTCGGCGCCTTCGGAGCGATAACGCTTGGCCATGCGCTCACGCTCGGCGCGCATGCGCTGGAACACGCTCTCTTGGACCTCGGCTGGAAGGTCGGCGCGCACGATACGCACGTCGAGCAGCTCGATGCCGAGCTGAGCGAGAGGTGCCCGGGCGTGCTCGGTGACACGATCGGTGAGCAGCTGACGCTTGCTGCCGACAATGTCACCGAAGTTATGGCTAGCGATTTCGCGGCGGAGCTCGCTGTTCACGATATCGCCGAGTCGCGCCTTGGCTTCGACCTCGTGCTGGACGGTCTTGAAGAAGAGGATCGGGTCCTTGATGCGCCAGCGGCTGATCGGATCGGCGACGAGGCGCTTCTTGTCGAGGGTCAGATACTCGGCGGGTGGGGTGTCGCTGCCCAAAATCCGCTTGTCCATGCGGTGCACCGTCTCCATGAACGGCACTTTCCACTTCGGTCCCGGGGTGGTGACGCTGTAGCGGTATTCACCGAACTTGGTCACGATGCCCTGTTCCCCTTCGCCGATGACGTAGAAGGAGTCGAGTCCGAGCCACAGCAAAGCTGCGATCAAGATGACGAGGGAGCTACGGTTCATTGTGCGTCTCCTGACTGCTCGAGGGTCGCGGGGCGACGGTTACCGCCGATCGGCAAGAAGGGGAGCGTGCTGCCGCTCAAGCTGCCGTCGATGATGGTTTTCTTTTGGACGCGGGTGAGAACCTGCTCGAGGGTTTCAATCGACAGGCGCTTACGGGTGACCCCTTCTGCCTTCTTGTACTCGGCGTACACAGCGTCAAAGCGCCGCGCGTCACCCTGTGCCTTGAGTACCCGTTCCTCGCGGAACGCTTCTGCCTCGCGCATCTGCTTCTCGGCTTCGCCTCGTGCGCGCGGGATCACGTCTTCCTGATACCCTCGGGCCTGGTTGATGAGCTCTTCTTTCTTTTCGCGAGCCCGAACGACCTCGTGGAACGCATCGCGCACCTGGGCGGGAGGATCGACGCTCTGCAGCTTGACCTCCGTGATGGTGATGCCGCTCTGGTAGTCGTCCATGAGCTTCTGCAGCAGGGCCCGGGTGTCTTCCTGAACGAGGCCACGACCCTTGGTGATGGCGTCGTCGATCGTTGTCTGGCCAATGATGCCGCGCAGGGCGACCTCGGCGCTGGAGCGGAGCGCGTCTTCAGGGGCCGCGAGGCGGAACAAATACTTGCTCGGCTCCGAGACCCGGTACTGCACGATCATGTGCGCTTCGACCATGTTCTCGTCGCCTGTGAGCATGAGAGCTTCGGTGGGCTTCGGTTGGTCGCCGCGGAAGCCGACTTCGATGCGACGGATCCGCGAGACGTTCACGATATCGACCTTCTGGGCGAGCGGGATGCGGAAATGGAGACCGGGATCTGCCCGCCCCGACTCTCGCCCGAGCGTCCGGATCACCGCGATTTCACCCGCTTCCACCTGGTAGAAGCTGCTCGTCAGAGCGAGCAGGATCGCGAGGATGAGCACGATGGGCCCGAGACGAAACGCGCGGCGGCTCGTCTGCCCCATGAAACTTGAGAAGAGATCTACCGGATCTCTCGGCGATCTACCGTTTCTGCCAGCCATTGCCCGGACCCTAGCATCCCCGGCCCCGCAAGGAAGGGCGGGCGTAAGTAGGCGGAGAGCCTCTCAGCGTCGGTGCTCACTGTCGCTCAAGGCGGACAGGCCTCGCGCGGCGTCTTATTGGCGGACTCGGAAGAAACCGGGGAATGAGGTGCCGATTTCGTCGCAGGTCGGATCGGTGACGATCAGTTCAGGCCGGCCTTCCTCGCTGTAGATGATCGAGTTTTGCCGGAATGTCCGCCCAAAGTGGATCGCCTCGTCGCGATCAATGCCGTGGACGAGCCAAGAGGGCTCACGCCAGGACCCTTCGGGATCGTCTTCGAACCCAACACAGGCGTCGACCCGATAGCAGCCAAGGATCAAGAGCTCACGCATCACCTGGTGGCGTTGCTCGTTCACCTTGCGCGGCAGGAGCATCGAACGCGGGTTATAGGCGGTGATGATCGCGAGCTTGCCCTTGAGCAGCTTGGGGAGCTCGTCCGTCGGGCCAGGTTTCTGACCGTCGAGAGAGACGCGGAGGGTTCCCTCGGCCGAGGGCAGTTCGTAAATCGTGCCGAAGTAGGCTCGGAGTAGCGTCTGATCCATCTTACGAGCCGAATCGGTAGCCCACGCCCCGGACGGTGAGCAAGTGGGTGGGATTGGTGGGGTCTGGCTCCAGTTTCGAGCGCAGCTGCAGGACGAAGTTGTCGATGGTGCGCAGCGTCCCATGGTGTTTCGGGCCCCAAACCCGGGTCTGAATGTCCTCCCGGGACAGGGCCGTGCCCGGGTTCGCGGCGAGGCACCAGAGCACGTCGAACTCGGTCGCCGTCAGCTCGACGGGGGTGCCGCCGCGCGTGACCTCGCGCTTCTTCGGATCGATGACGAGATCTCCGACGCGCACAGGGCGCTCGGCAGCGGCGCGGGCCTCATTGGATTCTCGGCTTCGGCGGAGCACCGCGTTGATGCGCGCGAGTAGCTCCGCGAGCCCGAAGGGCTTCGTGATGTAGTCTTCGGCGCCGAGATTCAGACCCATGACTTTGTCTGTCTCGGTGCCGAGAGCGCTCAGCATGATCACCGGTACCCGGGAGCCGGAGCTGCGGATACCTTGGATGACTTCGAAGCCATTCTGCTTCGGGAGCATGATGTCCAAGATCACGAGATCGGGCTCGCGGGTGCGAAACTCCTCGAGCCCAGCATCTCCGTCGCTCACCGTCGTTACAGAGAACCCCTCCGCTTCGAGGTTTAGCTTGAGCCCGAGCGAGATGCTCTCGTCGTCTTCGATGATGAGGATGTGGGTGCGGTCGTTCATCGGGCTGGGGGCGCAGGCGGGGCAGAGTCGCCTTGTCCTTTGGAGGTATGGGACGATTTCGCTGAGGACTCAAACTTCGGAATCACCAGGGAAAAAGTGGTGCCTTGGCCCGGGCGGCTCGAGAGTTCAACGCGCCCGCCGTGCGCTTTCAAGACGTGATGCACGATGGCGAGGCCGAGTCCCGAGCCTTCTTGTTCGCGAGAGAGCCGATCGTCCACGCGGTAGAATTTCTGGAAGATGCGCTTGTGCTCGGCGAGCGGAATGCCCTCGCCATTGTCGGTCACCGAGACGTACACCGAACGCGCAGATTCTGCACAGCGGAGCGTAACGCGGCAGGGCTGCCCTCCGTACTTCGCGGCGTTGGTGAGGAGGTTCAAAATGGCGTCCGAGAGGGCGCCGCGATCGGCAAAGATTTGGATCGACTCAGGAGGGTAGGCGACGTCGAACTCGACGTGCCTCCGCTTGCGCGTCGTCTCAAATGCCTCGACCGCCATCTGCACGACCGAGCGCAGATCTGTTTTTACTTTGTGAAACTCACGATGCCCGCTCTCCATGCGACCCCAGTCGAGGAGTCGATCGATGAGCTCAGCGAGGCGCGTGCTCTCGCGTTCGAGGGCTTCGATGCACTGGGCCTCGGTCTCGGGATTGCCCCGGCGGCGCGAGAGCGTCTCGGTGAAGAGCCGGATCGAGGTCAGCGGCGTGCGCAGCTCGTGGCTCACTTTTGAGACGAAATCGCTCTGCAATCTTGAAATATTCGCTTCCCGGCGCACAAAAACCCAGACCAAGATGACGCCGGTGATGGTGGCGCCCGACAGGGCGAGCACTAAGATCCCCATCAAGACGTTGGCCTCGATCCCGCCCAAGAACAGGAGTACCACTCCAAGCGCGAGCAGGAGCGCGGTCGGCACGACCCCGAGCAATAAGAGCAGCACGACGATACGGCGGTAGCCGAGATCGGGAAGCTCTCTCGAACGCATGGAAACGAGTTTACCAGAGACCCCGGCCAAAGCCTCTCCGAGCGCGCGAACGCGCCTCGGGACCGGCCTTGTTGTGGTTCTGCTCGGCGCGATGGGCGTTTGGGGCGCGCGCGAGGTTCAGGCCGCGCTCATTCAGGAGGTGAGCGCTCGTGCGTCCGCTACCCTGCTTTTCTTGGACAGGTGGCTTGCGGAGGCGCAAGCGTCCGGGGAAGAACAAGAGCTCCCAGGTGGAGCCGAGACCGGCGCGCCGCCCCTCGAGGTCCTCTCGGAGAGCGCTCCGAGCGCGTCGGGCACGCGGCGTGCTCGCACCCCGGACGTCATCTCGGTGCCCTCCGCGCGGGTGCTTGACTGGGTACGTGCGAAGAAGATCCCGAAGGGGCGGATGGCGCTCGCTTCGCCCTGGCTCCCGGCGGGGATCTCGATCGGGGGCATTTCGCGCTTTGGTCTCGGCCTCGTCGAGAGCGACCGTCTGGTGCGCGTGGAGGGAGCGCCGGTGACGGACGCGAGCCAGGTCATCAGCGCGGTGCTCTCGGCCCTCGGCCGGGGAGCGTCGCAGATCAGCGGTGAGTTCGTGCGAGCGACCGAGAGAGGGCCGCGGACGATCCGACTGATTGTTCAGCTGCCATCGTCGCGGGAGGTCGAAGCGGTGCTCGTGGAGGCGGAAAAGGCCTCGCCTTAGCCGCTGCGGCCCTTTCGTGCGGACCGGAGCGGCGATCGAAGCGGAGCTTCGAAGAGCCCCGGGCGTGCAGCGAAGCACGAGGTTTGCGCTTCCTCGCCGGACGCGCTAGCCGCGATAGCGATGTCGCGCATGGTGCACTGTGTGAAGTTAGGCCGGGAGGCCCCCGGTCTCGAGAAACCTCCCCTCAAAGGCCCGATTGGCCAGCGCGTGTTCGAGAACGTGTCCGCTGAGGCGTGGCGCAAGTGGCTCGAGCACTCCAAAATGCTCATCAACGAGTTCCGCCTCGATCTGACGAGCGAACAGGGCCAAAATATCTGGTTCACCGAGCTCGAGAAGTATTTCTGGGGCGATGGCTCCTCGACGCCCCCGGATTTCGTCGACAAGAAGGATTGAGTCGAAGCTGGCAGCCGCCCGAGCCCTCGCGCCCCCGGGGCGTCCTGGCTTCTTGAGCGCGGCAAATCTCCTTTCGAGGCTGCCTTCCTCTCGTCAGGCGTCACGGGTCGCAGGCCGTGGCTGGCTTGTCGGATCCGTCTTGTCCCCCCATGCCGGCAGCGCCGGCCGCACCACAGACATTTCTCTCGCTGCAGGTGTCCGGGACCGGAAGAGTACCCCCGCTCAGAGAACAGGGCGCATCGTCCGAGAAGTAGCTCGCGCCGATCAAGCGATCGTCATAGTAGTAGCAAGTTCCTCCGACGAACCCACTGCTCCAGGAAAAGCCGACTACCCCACCGCACTGAAGCAGCGAAACGTACAACCAGTCACAGGTCTCGAGGAACCCACCGGGGCAGTAGTGCTCCGGACACTGGGCCTGCTCGGCCACTTCCTCGAGGGACCGTTCACAGTCGAATGAGCCGCTCCCTCCCGTAGACGACTGGCCCCCGGCGCCGAAATCGCTGCCCCCGGTCGCCATCAAGCTACCTACTTCCCCGTTACATCCCGCCCCTGTTGTCAAAACACAAACCAGGCCGACCGCTGTCCACGCTCTCCATCCCATGGGGCGAGGTTAGCAGTGGGGGAAAGGAGAGCTAGCATGAAGATCCTGAAGGCTTCTGGCGCTCAATCTGGGGCCTGGGGATGAGCCCTCACTATTTCCGATAGTCACAGATGAGACCGACCTCCGTTCCGGGGCGACCGAGGGCGGCGGGGATCGAGCGGAAGAAGCGCTTGTGGGAGTCGATGCAGGGGACAACGAGGTCGGGTGAGCCGAGGCCTAGCTTGGTGTCGATATAACAATAGCCTTCGCTCTCGAGCGTCGGGTGGAGCTCGTGGGCGCAGCGGTAATAGTCGGATGTGGGGTTTGAGGGGTCGCCGGGCATCCTCGGGATCTCGCAGAGCGTGCCGCGGTCGGTGTCTTTGATCCGCATGGGCGCTCGGTACTCGTCGTCGACCGGAATGCGCCCGAGAGTCGCGCAGTCGAGCTCTTGGTCTCGGTAGAGCTCGAGGAGCTTGCACTTCGGGGTGCCGTCCTGGTGGAGCGGGAGACTGGGTGTGAAGCAGGCGTAGTTCGAACTTGTTGCTCGGCCCAGGAGTGACGTGTGAATGAAGTCCTGGTAGCCGTAGCCTGGTTGTCCGACGTCCATGAGCTGCTGGGGGCAGATTGAGCCAACGCGGGCGCTTTCCCCGAGGGAGCGCGCGAACTGGAGGAGCCGGGTCGGCGGGAAGGCTCCGGCGAAGCGCTGGGGCTCACCATAGGAGCCGTCGGGTTGGCGACAGAGTGGTGACTCGGTCTCGAGCCTGGGGTCGCAGGCGCAGCCGCTCGCGTCAGAGCAAACTTCAGGCCGCGGGAGCTCGAAGATGCAGGAATGTTGGAGGCTGTCCCGGCGGGGCCAAATCACTTCGTGGCCGTGGAGCGGGTCCCAGGCGGCTCCCGGGAGCGGGAGGCCGGCTCGGGGCTCGACGGACTCGATGAGGTGCGAATCGGAGGGGGGAATATTCTGCGCCGGATCTCCCAGGATCTTGTCCCAGGTGCCGTTTGCGTCGAGCTCGCTGGGCGTGAGAAATTCGAGAGACTGACCCGGTCCTTGGGACTCGGGCTTTGTGATGAGCTGCCAGGGCACCCCGGAGAGGAGGAGCACCTGGACCATGTCGGGGGTGCTCCCGTACTTGAAGAGCGGGTTTTCGACGCGCTGTCCGCGGCGATTCGTGATGATCGGCGAGGTGAGCGCTTCAGTATAACGCTCGACCGGGAAGAGATAGTCCTTCCCGAAGCGGCGTTTCTGAGCCCAGCAGCGTGTGTTGAGCGGCGCGTCGCGGGAGTCGAAGGTCATCCCCTCGAGACATGCGGGGTCTCCCTTGAGGGCTGGACAGCCCTCCGGTGGAGCCGACTCTGTGAGGTCACAGGGGCGACAACAGGCACTATTTGGCTCCGTGGCGCAGGCGCTCGCCGCACGCGGAACTGTTTCGCTACCCATTCTCCAGGCATCCCCCGAATCCAGCACCGAGCAGTCATCTTCGTCGGTCGCGATGATGACTGTGAGGGAAGAAAAGGGGGGGAAGAACTCGGCACGCCTCTCGAGAAGATCTTCTGCGACGCCCGTTGCGACGCTCGCTCTATCGAGGCCTTCACCGGTGACGGTGACAGTCGCGGGCGGCTCCGGATCGATCAGGAAGCGATACATGGCCTCGAGGGGCGCTTCGAATCCACAACCATCCTCGCCGGCGGAAACGATCTGGTTTGCGATATCCTCGTCACCGAGAAAGCTGAGAGGGTAAGCGCCCTTCCCCCTTCCTGTGCAGATCTCGCCTCCTCCTCCTTCGAGGGAGGAAGTGATGACAAGAGCCTCATCAATAAGGTTGCTCCCACTCATCCCGAATCCCTCTGGACACGTTCCGTTGACCGGTTTAACTCGACTCCCATCGGGCGCCGTACACTGCGTCCAGAGGTACTTCGCCCGTTGGATTGCGCTGGAAAGAACGGCCTGTTTGTCAGCCATGGACAAAGAGTCGTCGACGACCAGAAGTATAGCTCGCCGCGCCACCTCCTGTTGGCTCGTCGAGCGTGCAATCCGGGGTGCGGCGAGGCTCTCGGGATCGCCGGTCCAAATGGGTCGGTTGAGACAACCTCCGAGCGTTGGTGTCAGCGCCAGACCAGACGATAGCAGGAACAGGAGTAGCTTTTGCTTTGTCATGGGTTGGGTGCTTGACCCAGGGGTCACGGGTTCGTGCTCCCCTGGGCCACCTTTCCTTCTCAGTATCCCACCTGAACCCAGAACTTCACGCCGGCCGCGCACGGATCGCCGCCGATAACGACTGAGATATTGTTCTCCGTGGTGTCGATCGGCTTACACGCCGGTAACAGTGCTCCGCTGGAGTTTACGGCAACCGCCCCGACTTCAGACAATGGTCCGCTGACGCCTGTGGAGTTTGCTTCCAAGAACTTAAGGCCACCGTAGGTGAACCCTCTTCCATACCCACGACTTGGGAGCCCGCAATGAAGCTGGACATTCCAAGTGCTACTCAGCACCTGACACGCCCCGGCAAAGGCGCTCTCTCCGACGAAGAGAGAGGCGAGAACGATTCCTACGACTGCGATTGTATTTGGTTTTTTCATTTGTTTCCCCTTTTCCTTTTATGGTTTTCCCCCGCCCTGGGCGCGCTTCCAGGGGGATGGATCGATGAGTGGCTCGTTTGCGTCTAGTTCGAGCTCTGACGGGCCTCGTCGGGCTTCGTCACACGGAGGACCAATGGCTGACCGGGCCGCACCAAGCTCCGGAGACTGCCCAGTTCGGTCTCCACGGAAGCCTGATATTCACCCGACGGCACGTCCGGGATCGCGAAGCGCCCTTCCGCGTCCGTTTGGGCTGTTAGATCGCGAGCTGAGGCGAACGGACTTCCGTCGCTCACTCGAATCCACGCGTCCGGGATCGGATGACCGTCTGGCCCTACGATTGAGCCGGACAAGATCTGGAGCGGAGCGAGCGGGAGCGCGAGTTCTTGAGGTGGGCCGCTGCGAACGACTACGGACATCGTCTGTGATTCGCCCGTGAAGCGAACCTTGTAGGTGCCGGTGGGGAGATCCCGCAGCCAAAAGGCGTCTGACTCGCGTTCTGCCTGAACGAAGCCAGCGGGACCCTCTGCTTGCACGCCCAGGAGGGGAACTCGGGCGCCTGTTGTGATCCGAAGTGTGCCGAGCGGCGGGAGGGACCAATCCACCGCCATATCTCCGCTGACGTTGACGGAGCGAATGAGTAACTCCCGGAAGCCCTGCCGAACGCTCACGCGATGCGCTCCAAGGTTCAGCCCGGCGCACAAAAATAGGCCGCTCTCATCGGTCCTGCAGTCCGTCGCGTGGAGGACCGGGGATCCTTCGTCGGAAGAAGGCGCCTCCTCGACATGGACGGTCAGTCCCTCGCGAGCGAGTCCATCGGCGCCTCGAATCTTACCCGAGATGGAGTGTCCACGGCGGAGGTTCCATCGCCTCGTGCGCTCTTGAGCCGCGGACCCTTCACGGATTTCCACCTTGTCACTGACGGGCAGAGCGCCGCTGCACGCGACCTTGGCTTGGTAGGTGCCCGCGATAAGGAGGGGGACCCGGGCGATGCCCCGGGTGTCGAGCTCCGCGCCTCGCAAGACAGCGCCTTCGAGAACTACAGATCCGTTCACGCAGGGGGCGCCGTCGACAGCGACGTGGCCTTCGAACGTGAGCCGTTGCTCTGCCACGATGCGGACTTCGGGTGTATCCTCGCCGACGCGGACCTGCGCTGACACGAGCGGCGCCTCCCATGAATCGCTGGAGACCCCCGCGGCGTATCTGCCTGCGATGAGTCCTCGGAGGAGGAAGGAGCCGTCTTGCTCCGTCATGGTCGCCGCAGACCCCTGAACGAGCCCTTCGCGCGAGGCAATGACTCGAATCCCCGCGATCGGCTCTCCTTGAGCGCTGGTGACGACCCCTCGAATCGGGCACTCGGGGGCTAGAGCGAGCTCTACGGGACTGCTGGGGACGTCAACCGTTCGGCGAACGCTCCCGTAGCCTGCCGCGCTCGCGACGATCTCATACTGGCGCGCTGCCACAGGGAGGACGAAGGCTCCGGCGCCGTCGCTCACTGCGATCGAATCGGGCGGCGGCGAGTCCACCCCCGGCAAGACTGGGACGGCTTGAATCGTGGCGCCTGGAATCGGGCCCCCCACGCTGTCGACAACCTTCCCGCTCAGGCCAGGTCCTGCCTGCCCTTCTAAGCGCAATATCACTTCTGTGTTCAGCCAGTCTTGAAGAAGACCTTCGAGACGGGCTGCTCCGACACCTGAATGGATGGCATGGAGCTGTGCGCTTCTACCGCTCAGGAAACCCAACGAGAATCTACCATCGCTCTCCGACTCAGCGCACTCCGGGCGAACACCATCGAGGCGCTCGGTCACCCATGTGATGATGCAGACGGCGGCTCCGCCCACGGGGCGCCCCGTTGAATCGAGGACCAGACCGCGGAGCTCGGATGGAACGGCTACAGGAGACGGGTGCTGAGTTCTCGTTGTCGTAGACCGAGCTTCACGGTCTACAGATTCCGTAGTGCGAAGAGGTTCAGTCTTCGACTCCGAGGCCGGAGACCGAAAGAAAAAGAAAAGGCCGAGACCCGCGAGGCCAATTGCGAGCGACAGGAGCGCGGCAGGTGCCTTCACGGCATCGCCCCCTTGGTCGATGGGAGCCATTCGCTGCCAGCGGGGTCCTCGTCGGGGGCCTGGGGTTCGACTCGGAGCCCGATCAGGTAGGTATAGTCGGAACGAACAGGAGCAAGAATTAGCTGGCCAGGGCTCACTCGCTGAATGGCCTCATCGACGCCATCGGGTCCGCGACCGAGCGTCCAGGTTTCGAGCTCGCCCAGGTCCGGAAGCTGTGCTGCGGGCATGCCTTCGGCCAGCAGAGCTCGCCAACCGGCCAAGGCGCCTTCGGCCATACGAAGAATCGCGCTGCTCGATTCAGGTTCGGTTTCATCCGCGTCCGGATCGAACGCCAGTCGCCGCGCACGAAGCGCAAAGCGGGTACGCGTGCTCGGTTCGGTGCGCAAGAAGATCTGGAATCCGAGCTCCGAATCTAAGGGCTCACTGAGCCCACCGAGCGGCAACGCCAGGATCGAATCGAGGAGACGAGGAAAGATGGATGGCTCGCGTGAGGACCAGACCCCGATGTCTCCTCCATTCGCGGCGTCTCGATGTTCCGAATACTGGGCCACGAGGTCGCGAAAGTTTTCGGGACTAGCGCGAGCGCGTAGCTCTTCGGCGAGCGCTTTCGCTTCCGTTCGCGTGCGCTTTCGCGCCTTGTCAAAAATACCCGGGCTCCTCGCGACGTGGCGCAGGAATTCTGCCCCATCGTAGCCCACGACCAAACGCATTGCGGAGAAGGTCTCGGCGGGAGGGAGAGCATCGCGGCGAAAGACGTGAATACCGAAGGGAGTCGCGATCGCGGTCGATATTTCCCCCGGCGACAGCGGCTCGAGACAATCTAACACCTCCGGCCACATACTGAATTCGCTTGCGGGGAACACGCCGAGGCGCCCGGATCTGGCTCGGGTCAATGGATCTTCGGATTTCCGCTGGGCCTCGCCGAAGGAGACATTCTTACTCTTCAGCTCGGATACAATTCGATCGGCAACTTGATAGGCTTCTTCGATCCCTCGTCGGGCGGTAGGGACACCTAGATTCCAGTCCAGAACCGAGAGCGGTACGAGGCCCGGCATTACGTCCTCATGCCGGACGACGATGTGAGAAAGCGAGAGGATTGACCTGCGAAGTTCGGTGTCACTGAGCTGGCGCCACTGGCCCTCGGGGCATCGGGCCCGCCGGGCATAGACTCGTGGTGCGGCGGCTGTGTTCCCGAGGGGATCTGACGGAGGAGGTCGCGTTGCTGAGCCTTGAGTGGCCAATGCCAGGAGCGCGCACACGATCACCGCCGCTGCGATCGCGATGGAGATCCCACGTCTTGGCTTCACTTTGTCTTTGCTCACAATCCCAATCGAACACGTATCAGAAAAAGGGGGGGGGCAGATCAAGAGAAAACAAGAGCAGCCACGAAGTTCGGCCCGCCGTCCAGCTTCGGTCTTCGGCTGACTGTTCGATCGATGCCCGCCAACTACGACAGCCCTCACTCCTTCCGATAATCACAGATGAGCCCGACTTCCGTTCCGGGGCGGCCGAGGGCGGCGGGGATCGAGCGGAAGAAGCGTTTGTGGGAGTCGATGCAGGGGACGACGAGGTCGGGTGAGCCGAGGCCGAGCTTGGTGTCGATATAACAATAGCCTTCGCTCTCGAGCGTCGGGTGGAGCTCGTGGGCGCAGCGGGAATAGTCTGACGACGGGTCGCTCGGATCGCCGGGCATGCGCGGGATCTCGCAGAGCGTGCCGTGGTCGGTGTCCTTGAGCTGCATCGGCCTTCGGTACTCGTCGTCGACTGGGATTCGCCCGAGAGACTCGCAGTCGATTTCCTGGTCCCGGTAGAATTCGAGCAGTTTGCACTTTGGAGTGCCGTCTTCGCGAATCGGGAGACTGGGCGTGAAGCAGGCTTGGTGAAAGGCTCGATTGCGGTCCAGGAGGGCCTGGTGGATGAAGTCGTTGTACCCGTAGCCAAGCTCTCTCGGATTTTTGAGCTGCTTCGGGCAGATGGATCCCACTTCGGCTCGTTCTCCCAAAGAGCGCGCAAATTGGAGGAGCCGGGTCGGCGGGAAGGCTCCGGCGAAGCGCTGGGGCTCACCATAGGAGCCGTCGGGTTGGCGACAGAGTGGTGACTCGGTCTCGAGCCTGGGGTCGCAGGCGCAGCCGCTCGCGTCAGAGCAAACTTCAGGCCGCGGGAGCTCGAAGATGCAGGAATGTTGGAGGCTGTCCCGGCGGGGCCAAATCACTTCGTGGCCGTGGAGCGGGTCCCAGGCGGCTCCCGGGAGCGGGAGGCCGGCTCGGGGCTCGACGGACTCGATGAGGTGCGAATCGGAGGGGGGAATATTCTGCGCCGGATCTCCCAGGATCTTGTCCCAGGTGCCGTTTGCGTCGAGCTCGCTGGGCGTGAGAAATTCGAGAGACTGACCCGGTCCTTGGGACTCGGGCTTTGTGATGAGCTGCCAGGGCACCCCGGAGAGGAGGAGCACCTGGACCATGTCGGGGGTGCTCCCGTACTTGAAGAGCGGGTTTTCGACGCGCTGTCCGCGGCGATTTGTGATGGTCGGTGAGGTAAGCGCTTCGGTATAACGCTCGACCGGGAAGAGATAGTCCTTCCCGAAGCGACGCTTCTGAGCCCAGCAGCGGGTGTTGAGCGGCGCTTCGCGGGAATCGAGGGTCATCCCCTCGAGACAGGCGAGGTCTTCGCTCAAGGGAGCGCATCCCGCGGGCGGCTCCTCTTCGGAGAGGTCACAGGGCCGACAACAAGCGCTCCCTGGATCCGCCGCGCAGGCGCTCGCGCCGCGCGGAATCGTCTCCTCGCCCATTTTCCAGGCGTCCCCCGAATCCAGCACCGAGCAGTCATCTTCGTCGGTGAGGATGATGATCAGGACAGACGGGTATGCTTTCAGGAACTCGGCACGGGTGGCGAGGAGGTCTTCTGCCACTCCGTCAGAGGCGGTCGTTTTGGCGGAGCCTTCACCGGTGACGGTGACAGTCGCGGGCGGCTCCGGATCGATCAGGAAGCGATACATGGCCTCGAGGGGCGCTTCGAAACCGCAGCCAGCTTCACCGACGCGCAAGATCTGCTCGATCGGATCCTCTTCCCCGGAGCGATCGACGGGTACCCCGCCATCGGTTCTCTCAATGCAAACTTCACCGCCACCCTCAAGGGAGGATGTAATGACATGGGCCTGACCGAGAATGCTTCTTCCTCTAGACGTGAAGTCGTCGGGACACGCCCCGCTGACGGGAGGGAACGAACTTCCGTCCGGCCCGACGCATTCCGTCCAGCGATACTTCGCGCGCTGGAGGGCACTAGCCAAGAGTTTCTGCTTGTCGGCCATCGACTCGGAATCATCGACGACCAAGAGAATCGCGTGTCCCCCGACCTTCGGCTGCGCATCCTGACGCAGGATGGACGGGACTGCGAGCTCTTTGAGCTCTGACCAAATAGGACGGTGGAGACAGCCGCCGCTTGTCGCCACCGAAGCGAAGGCGGCGACGAGAGATAGAAAAGACCTAGCGGAACGGGCCATGAACCGAAAAATGGGGAAGTGCCTGGGTGAGGCGCCTTGCTCTCTCGGTGCCCGTTATTCCCCCCTTTGAGAGAGTGAGTGTTGGAACTGTGAGGTATTGTCACCGGCAGGAGCAAATCTCCCGGGCTTCGGGTCACTTTCGCTTCTCGTTCCGCCCCTCGAGCGTGCGTCGCGGCGCCGCACGAAAAATTACGATTGGGCCCTGACTGAAGACGTGTGACGAGCCACTCAACGTCCGGCAGTTCACGCCGCCAGCCGGCGAGGTCAGGCACGACCATGGCCGCCATTTTGGCTGAGTTCGAGCCGAGCGCCCAATGGCGGGGATCACGTGCTGCGGCGCGGGGCCGCCGGCGGCCCTGATCAGCCCCCGGTAGCCCAGAGGAAGAACTCTTCGAGCTGAGCCTGTTCGCGGACGACGTGGGAGGAGAACTTGGAGCCGAGGAACTCGTGGAGAGTTTGGCTGGCGAGCTCGGACACTCCGAGCCCGAGAGCCACTGAGGTCGGGCGGCTCGCGTCCCAGCTTGCTTGGCGGAAAGCCTGGACGCGGAAGGAAGTGTGCCGGAGCGAACCGGCGGCGCATGTGAGATAGGCGTGAGCGCTAGCGAGCGCCACGATGACGTCGATGAGCGCGGCGGGAGTACCGAGGGCGCGGATGAGCTCGAGGTGCGCGTCGAGGGTGAGGTGCGCCGAGAGGCTTACGTAGCGACGGAAGGAGCGGTCCGCCGTCTGGTTGAAACTCTGCCAGGCGGTCTCTTCGCCTGGCACGGGGCATTCGGGAGCGGGCGAAAGGGTGCGCTCGAAAGCGCGCACGACGACGCTCTCGGCGGACTCGACGCTCGCGAGCAGCTGCTTCTCGACGGCGGCGAGGGAGGGGCTCTTGGGGCGAGATTGTGCGGCCGCGTCTCGGATGAGCTCGACGGCGGCGAGCGGAGCCTCGGAAGCGCTCGGCGGGAGCCCGGCGCGAAGTCCCCGGGAGCAGAGGGCAGCGGCGGCCCGGAGAGCGCCCCGGTGCTCGACAGAGCCCGATTCGAGGCGGCGGATCGCGCGCTCGACGCGCGAGCTGACGCGCCCTTCGAGCACTTCCTTGGGAGAGACGACGCGGAGAGAGGGCTTCATGGATCGAGGCCCGCCGTGCAGGCGTTGCGCTGGACTTCAGGCGCGTCGAAGCCCATCAGGTAGAGCATCGTGTCGAGGCGGTCGTGGTGGTTGAAACAGGCGTCGGCGAACTCGAGCAGGCGCGGTTTGGCCTGGTATGCGATGCCAAGTCCTGCCGCCTCTAACATGAACATGTCGTTCGCCCCGTCACCGGCGGCGATCGTCTGACGCAGATCCAGATCGTAAACCTTCGCCATGTCGCGGAGGACCTGCGCTTTGCGCTGACCGTCGACGATGGTCCCGACCACTTCGCCCGTCAGATGGCCATCTTTGACCTCAAGCTGGTTGGCGAAGGCGAAATCGAGCTCAAACTTGGCCTTGAGTTTCTCGACGAAGAAGTCGAAGCCGCCGCTGACGAGCCCGACGCGGATGCCGAGGCGCTTCAAGGAACGCACGAGATCTTCCGCGCCCGGAGTGAGCTCAAAATGCTCACAGAGGCTGAGCGCCTTCTCCATGGGGAGTCCCTTGAGCAGACGCACCCGCTCGCGCAGGGCTGAGGGGAAATCGAGTTCCCCGCGCATGGCGCGCGCCGTGATCGCGGCGACCTGATCTTTGATGCCCGCGAGCGACGCCATCTCGTCGATGAACTCGCCCTTCACGAAGGTTGAGTCGACGTCCATACAGAGCAGGCGGCGGTTGGTCCGGAAGAAGTCGTTCTTCTGAAGAGCAACATCGACGCCGAGCTTTGCGCTCTGGGCTAAGATGGCTCGACGTAGGCCCTCGGGCACCGTTTCGACGGGCGCGCCGCTGATGGTTTCGAGGAGGACATCGATCCCGAGGAAAAGTCGGCCTCCGAGGGGGCGAATCTCACGGGCAGCGAAGCCGTGGGCTCTCGCACAGTCGAGCAGCTCAGCGATGGCCGTGCGGGTTTGGTCGCCGAGGATCGTGAGACAGACGCAGGCGGCGCCGGGCTGCGCGTCGCCTGCGCGCAGCGTGAGGTCGACGCCCCACTCGCGGGCGAGTGTCTTGAGGGTTTCACTCTCGCGCGCGGGGAGCTCTCCGCCGAGGACAGCCGTCACGGAGGCGCCCCCGAACTCCCGACTCTGACGGAGCGAGAGGAGCCGGAGCCCACTGTCGCCGAGGACGCGCAGCACTTGGGGAAGGGCGGCGTCCGTCATGGGACCTGTCATGTTCACGATCGTCGAGCGGGACGTTTCACTCATGGCTTCGGAGTTCTCCCTGGGGGCCTCCCATAGCCCGAAACGCGCAAAAAACCACGATCTGTCGCGTTCCCACCGGGACAGGCGCGTTTTCTGGCGAAGCAGCGCGAAGCTCCCTTACCACCAGGCGTACTCAACGCCGACGCTCGGCAAAAGCAGTGGGGCCGTTCCTCGGTCGTTGCATGGCTCGTCTTTCGGGCAAGTGCGCGTGATCACATTCGGCATGTAGGAAGCGTTCAGGACCTCTGCGTTCGCCGTGAGGCTACTTGTGGGCGTCAGATTCCAACGTTTTTCGATCTTCGCGTCGACGCGGAACAAAGGAGCGCTCGGACTTTGATCGAAGACGAAACCGGAAGGGTCAGTGCGGCGACCGGGAACGCCAGAAGCGAGGATGATCTTGAGCGAGCCGCGGACATTGTTGCCAAAGTCGTAGGTTGTCGCGACGTTCAAGGTGTGTGTGCGGTTGTACCCGGGGGGCGTCAAGATCTCGCCGATGCTTCGCAGCGAGCCCATGAAAGTATAGCTGAGGATGCCGCCGAAACGGCGGGTGAGGGGACGCTTCAGGTAGACCTCGACGCCAGCGGCACGGCCCAACGCGCGCCGGTCGGGGCTTTCCTCGTCGATCGAGAAATTTTGCGTCAGACCGACGGGATCGCTCATGGCGAATGTCCCGTTGATGAACCCGCGCAGGCTCAGGTCCACTTCCCAAGGCAAGTCGAAGTCGAAGCGAGACTCAGCTTGGACGCTCTCTTGGAGGCCGCCCCGGAGACCTCCGACGACAGCGGCAGGAATCCCGGGGACGAAGTTCGGAGATTGGTGGGCGAGGCCGACGCCGTGGGCGATGCGCAGCGCCCGATGGACGCGGTAGTGAACAAAGAGGCGCGGATCGACGGAGGCCCGGAAGTCGCCGAGCGAGGAGAAGCCGTCGAAGCGAACCCCAGGCACGATCTCGACAGGACGTCCTGGCAAGATCACGAAGTTCATGTACCCGCCGAAACTCACGTCCGTTCGTGCAGGAAAGAGCTTCAGGTAGGTCTCGGGGTCTTGGACCGTGAGGTCGACGTCGAGCTTATAGTCGTCCACCGAAAGGTCGCCGCCCGCTTGGAACGTCACGAGGTCCCCGCGCGCCTCATAGTTCATGCGGGCGAGTCCCATGGTGTCAGAGGCGTAGCCTTGGGACGAACGGGTGCGATCGCGGCCGAAGGTCGTCGCGATGCGCAGATCGCTGTCGCCGGAGAAGCGATGTTTGTAAGAGAGATCGACGCGGTGAAACTCAGTTCCGCCGGAGAACTCCGCGTTACCGGTGAAGGAATCGTAGCCGCCGAAGGCGAAAAGGCGGAGCTCGTCGTCGCGGGAGAGATCGTAACCAACGGCCGCCTGGTAGTCCCAATAGGCAGCTTCTGATCCAGGAGCGAAGAGCGGGACGAGGAGCGCTGTGAAGGAGTAACGTCCTCCGACCATCGCGTAGCCGCGGCCGTCTTTACCGAAGGGAGCTTCTACGAACGCGCCCGCGTCCAAGAGACGCAGGTGTGCCTGTCCGTGATAGGTGTGGGAGGGTGTGGCGAGACCAGCCTCGAGCGCCGCGCCCGCGAAGCGTCCGAAGCGAACGGGCATCGGTCCGGCGTGCAGGGTGACGTCGTCGATGAACGCTGGATGCAGCACGGAGGGGCCGAGGAAGCCGTGATAGAGGAAGGGGATCCGAATGCCGTCGATGAAAAAGCCGACGTTGGCAGGAGGAGAGCCGCGAACAAAAAAGAGCGGAAGTCCGGTCGCGATCGTGGTCACGCCGGGCAAGATCTCCATGCCACGCAGCGGATCGCCGAAGGCGCCCGCGAGATTCCGGACCTCTGAGCGAGTTAGACTTTGACCGAGGGGTTCGCCGGGGCGCCCGAGGACAGTGACTTCGTCGAGCTGTTCCGCGGAGGCGCGAGGCGGACTCGAGAGCGAAGGGACAGGAGTCTCAGATTCTTCGCTCGATGTAGCAGGCTCCGCCGCCTCTTCGGCTGGCGGAGCGGGTGGCTTCGGCTCAAATCGAACTAAGAATTGAATGCGAGTTCGCGTCGGCTTTCCGCGGACGTATGCGGGCTGGAAGACCCAGCGATCGGTGGCGGCGACGGCGTGACTCGTAAAGGGCTCACTTCCCGTCAGGGCCCGGGCGCTCTCCACGCGGCCGGAGGTGTCGATCACGAGCTCGAGGATGACCTCCACGGGCTCTTCCGTGGGAAGGTCGTCGACAGGGACCGAAAGCGGGGCGGGACGGATGATGTCCGGCGGCTCTAAAGCGGGAGGGGCAGACTCGGGCTCGGCTGCTCTGGCCGGTGCGAGCAGGCCGAAGACGCCGATCAGGATCTTCCCGAGGTCCCGAGAGAGGCGTCCCTTGGAGCTACGTGGAAAAGCCATGCCAGGGATCTCAGCCCACGAGGGAACCATGAGGGCCCGGTGGTCGCAACGTTTGGGCGCACCTAGACGGGCCCTCGGGCGCGAATTGGCCAACGTCCAGGCAATGGACTAGGGAGACCCCGGTTTCTCTCTTCAAGGAGACCCCCCGTCCCATGAGTCTCAAGCAGACGCCCGTCGAAAAACAGCTCCTCAGGCAGCTCATTCGTACCTCAGAGACCTATCGGTTGCTCGAGCCGGGTGATCGGGTGCTGGTCGCGATGAGCGGCGGGAAGGACAGCTATGGAATGCTGCACTTACTCAAGCAGCTCAAGGTTCGCCTCCCATTTTCTGTCGAGCTGATCGCTGTCCACCTCGACCAGGTTCAGCCCGGATACGATGGTGCTCCACTCCGGGAGTACCTCGAGTCCTCGGGGGTGCCGTACCGCATCCTGCGTGAAGATACCTATTCGGTCGTTATGGAACATGTGAGCGAGGGCGGAACCTATTGTTCGCTCTGCTCGCGCCTCCGACGCGGCGTTCTTTACCGAGCGGCCGAAGAGCTCGGATGCAACAAGATCGCCCTCGGCCATCATCGAGACGACGCTCTTGAAACCTTCCTGATGAACCTCCTCTACTCGGGCAAGCTGCAGTCGATGCCCCCGCGCTATCTGACTGATGACGGTCGCTTCCACGTGATCCGACCTCTCATCCAGTGTGAAGAGGCGAAGCTGCGCGAGCTCGCCTCCGAGCAAGCATTCCCGATCTTGCCCTGCAACCTCTGCGGGTCTCAGGAGGGACTCAAGCGTGACAAAATGGCAGAGCTGCTCGAGAAGCTCGAAGCGGAACACCCCACCGTGCGGAGTGTGATGATGGCTGCTCTCGGGAACGTCTGCCCGACCCACCTCTTCGATCGCGACGTGGCGCGCGCCTGGGAGGAGCGGGACCCGAGTATTCCTGGAAAAGCCAGCCTCGGCGCCGGACGAAGCCATGAGGCGCGTGAGCCGGCGCCTGGGCGGCGCCTGCCGGTCGTTGCGTAACAGGCGCCAACGGCGGGACAGCCCCTCGGCTTTTTGACTTTGCGGGAAGGGCAGCGTCTCTGCTACCACCGAGAGGCAGTGCAGCTTCGCCCGAGTCTGGTTTCTGGCATTCTCCTCATGGGAGCGGCCTCCCTGATCGCCCCGAGCGCGGCGGCCCATCATCGTTTCGAGATTGGAGCCGTCCTCGGATATCGAGTCGGCGGTCACGTTGGCGCTGCTGAAGACTCCGAGACTCTCGGGAACTATTCCTTCGACGGAGCACCCGCTTACGGCGCGCTCTTCGCGTACCGGGTGCGACCGGACGGGCTCATCTTCCTGAGCTACGAGCGCCAGGAGACGCAGGCTCGCTTCACGCCCTCAGGCCTCGCGAGCAGCGTCGCTCAGGCCGGGGTGTCCATCGAATACTTCCAGTTCGGTGGTTCCGTGGAGCGCGCCTACGGCCGCACGGTTCGCTTCGTCCCGTACATGGGCGCAAGTGTGGGGCTCGCCCGCCTCGCGGCACTCGGTCGAAATGTGCCCGACGAGTGGGCCTTTGCGCCGGTGCTCGATGGGGGATTCAAGATCGAGCTTCTGCCTTGGCTCCATCTGCGCGCGGCTGCCCGCTTGCCGATCTCGTTCTTCGGAACCGAGTCGGCGGTGCTCTGTTTAACGGGCTCGAACTGCACGGTTGGCGTCGATCGCGCTCCTCGTTTCCAGTTCGACATGCTCGGCGGAATCGGCGCTTCGTTCTGAGGCCGTCCGGAGCGCAAATGTCTTGAAGGCGCGCTTTTTAGGGCGCGCCTTCACAGAACTCTCGTCCCGAGAGCGCACCTCGTCTTTCGAGATGCGCTCGGGTCATCGACCTCAGTTCTCGAACTCGATGACGCGCTGAGGCGGGCGCACGTCCTTCGTCCGCTCTTTGGTGCGCTCGAGGAGCGGAGGGCGGCGGAGCAGTCGATCCACCTGATCGAGGGCGCTGAACGCCACGCGATCGACGGTCTCTAGAACATCCCAAACAATACGCATGAGAGAGCTCCCTTCTTAGCTTGCCTTCTTGAACCAGTCTTGAACGGCGCCCGCCAAGGGAAGCTTGTTCACCTGGGCCTTCGCCTGCTGCACGCCGTACTCGGTCGCCTTGGTCAAGAGCTCTTGGCCGCGATCTTCGACGAGCTCCCGGATCTCGCGCGCGAGCTCCTGGCCGAGGGCGAGGGTCTTTTCGGCGCGGGTGGGGGCGCCCGAAACGAGGTCGCTGGCCGTCTGCTTCAGGGCCTGAGCGAGGCGGGTCGCGCGGCGGACGCTGCGCTCGGCGAAGCTGGTGTTCGCATACTCAGCGACCTCATTGATGAGGTCGACCGGGATGCTGCCGCCGGTGCGCGGAGCGCGGTGCAGCGCCTTCTGGAACCGGGGGTAGCGCTTGAGGGTGGCCTTGTATTCCTCTTCGGTGAGACCGGCGGCTTCGAGCGCTGCGCGGTACTCCTCTTCGGCGACCTTCTTGGCCTTGAAGAGGTACATCTGGACGCGGCTCTGGAAGTTCACGGCGCCGTCGCCGCTCGTCTCCACCGCACAGAAGATCGTGCCCGGATACTTTTCGGTGATGAGGGACTGGACGCCGTCGGAGACGCTGGAGCTTGGCATGCAGCCGAAGGGCTTTACGCTGAGCGTCATCGTGGCCTTGTTCTTCACCACGTTCAAAATCAGCTTGCCGACCTCCATGTGACCTTCGCCACCGCGGAGATTGTTGTCGTAATAGGGGGCGGCGATCTCAGCGATCTCGTCCATGTCGGGGAGGTGGTAGTCGTAATAGCCCCCGGCATAGGCGAAGGTGTGGAAGGCCATACGGAGGGCCTTGTCCGCGGCCCAGAGCGAGACCTTGCGCGTCGTGGCTCCGAACTCTCCGAGCCCCGCCAAGCCGAGCTTCGCGGTGTCGTCCCGGCGCAGGCGCTTACGCTCTGCGGTGTCGTAGGCGACCTCCCAGATATTGTAGAGGAGCCAGGCGGTGACGAATTGAATGTCAGCCTCGGCGCCTTCGTGCTCGATGAAGCGCTGGAGGCGGTAGTTTCCGTCGCCTTCCGTCGTCATCGCCCAGAACTCACCGATGATGGCGACCTTGGCCTTCGGGTTCGAACGGTCCACCTCGATCTCAGAGAAGAGGCGTTTGCACTGCATGAGCGCAGCCAGAATGCTGCGACCATTCAGCAGCGCGTCGTAACAGATGCGCTTCGACTGTTCGATGACCTCGTCCGTCGCGCCCGGTACGAGCTCGTAGGGACGGATCCGATATCCGAGTCCGTTGATGATATCGCCAGCGATCAGTCCCTTCACCATGTTGATGAAGAACTTCGGATTCATCTCGAGGCCGCTCTCTTCACCGGTGGCCTGAGAGAGACCGCCCTGCTGCTGGAAGAGCATCACGCGGAAGCCGTCAAAGCCCGCGTCGCGGAGCGCCTTGCGGTACTCGGTCGTGTACATGCCGAAGCGGCAGGGGCCGCAGGCACCGGCCGTCAGAAAGACGTATTTGTCGATGATCTCTTGGGTCGACATGCCCTTCTGGTCGCGGAGATGGATCAAGACCTTGACCAGGTTCCCCACCGTGAAATAGGTCGGATTACACTGCCCGCGATTGCCGAACTCCTTGCCGACGCGGAGCGAATCATAGTCGGGCGCATCGAGCGCGACGACTTCGTAGCCGGCGTTCTTAAGGCCGCCCGATACGATGTAATCGTGAGCGACCGTGAGGCCGCCGATCAGCATCGTGATCTTGGAGCGCTCCGCCTTGGTGAAGGTCAGGTTCGCCATGCGCTCGACCCATTGATCCGTTTGCTCCAGGCCGAGACGAGCGCGCTCTTCGGCTTCGAAGCGCGCGAGCTCTTGGTCAATGTCGAGCTCCTGTCCGATGACGGGGAGCGCGCGCTTCACCTTGGACTCTTGGACGAGTGTATTCATGGCATTCCCTTTCGTTCTGAATCGGGCCTCGGGGTTCGGCGCCGGACGCGCGACCTCCTTAGGCAAACTGACACTGACGTCAGCGTTTATGCCAAACCCCGCCCCTTTCGCCAAGCGTTCTGCGCAGCTTTTGCGGGATCTTGCCAGGGAGCCCGGGGCGCGGGCGGCGCGCGAGCGGCGGTCCGAGCGCAGGTTTGATCTTCCTCGAGCGGCAGAGGGGGCCTTCGGCCCCAAATGACTGCGGCTCCGGGCCCCGCAGACCTCGAGGGGCCGGCGGGGGCGGAGCCATAGTCGCGGACGCCCTGGCCTCGGACGACCAGGGCGCCCTCGCGGGCGCCCGCTGCTTGGGGGTGGTCAGCCGAAGCGAACGAGCGACGGCATGTAGTCGTCGGGGGCTTGGTAACCGAGCAGGTTGAACATCGTCGCGGCGATGTTGCCGAGTCCGGGGTTCTTCACGGAGTCGTCGAGAGCGATGCCCTTCTGGCCCGGCGCGTAGATGAAGAGCGGGACCTTGTTGAGGGTGTGGCTCGTCTTCGGCTTGGGACGGCCGCTCGCGTCCTGGGCGATGCTGCCGTCCTTGTTGTGATCGAACATCTCGTCGGCGTTGCCGTGGTCGGCGGTGACGATCAGGATGCCCTTGGCGCGCTCGGTGAACTGGATCAAACGCCGGAGCTCGAGGTCGACCGCTTCGACAGCCAAGATTGCCGCGTCACGCACGCCTGTGTGTCCGACCATATCGCCGTTCGCGTAGTTCAAACGGGCGACCTTGTGTTTCCCGGTCTCGAGCTCTTTGAGGAGGCGATCGGTGATCTCGGCAGCCTTCATCCAAGGACGCTCTTCGAAGGGCAGCGTGTCGCTCGGGATTTCGACGTAGGTTTCGTATTTCGAGTCGAACATCCCGCTGCGGTTCCCGTTCCAGAAGTAGGTCACGTGGCCGTACTTCTGGGTCTCGCTGATGGCGAATTGGCTGATCTTGTTGTGGGCCAAATATTCGCCCGAGGACTCAGTGATGGCGGGCGGGGGAACCAAGAACAAGCGCGGGAGCTTCAGGTCGCCGTCGTACTGCATCATGCCTGCGTAGACGACGTCGGGGCGCGGTCCGCGATCGAACTTCGTGAAGACTTCCTCTTCGAAGGCCTGCGTGATCTCGATCGCGCGGTCGCCGCGGAAGTTGAAGAAGATGACAGCTGCGCCGTCCCGGATCGGACCTCGCGGCTGGCCCTTCTCGTCGACGATGACGAAAGCGGGCAGGTTCTGGTCGCCGATGCCGGGATTTTCGGCGCGGAAGGTCTCGACGGCTTCCCGAGCGCTCCGGAAGGTGCGGCCTTGACCGAGCACGTGGGTCTTCCAGCCGGTCTCGACCATGTGCCACTCAGCCTCGTAACGGTCCATCGTGACCTTCATGCGGCCGCCGCCGGAAGCGATGAAATAGTCGCGGCCCTTGTCGCGCAGCGCGGTGAGCAAGCTCTCGAGCTCGTCGACGTAGATCAGACCGCTCGTCTCTGGCACGTCGCGGCCGTCGAGCAGCACGTGGATCCGCGCCGCCTGCACGCCTTCGCGGTCAGCCGTGACGAGCATCGCCTTCAGATGCTCGATGTGGGAGTGGACGTTGCCGTCGGACAGGAGTCCGATGAAGTGGAGCGGCTGGCCGCTCGAGCGAACGCGCTCCGTACAGGCGCGCCAGGCCTCGCTCTGGAACAACGTGCCGCTATCGACGGCGTTTTGGACGAGCTTAGCCCCCTGATCGTAGACCCGGCCGGCGCCGAGTGCGTTGTGCCCGACCTCACTGTTGCCCATGTCCGCGTCGGACGGCATGCCAACGGCCACTCCGTGGGCCCGGAGCGTAGTGTAGAGAGCGTTCTGTTTGAGGAACTCGTAGTTCGGCTTCCTCGCCATGAATACGGCGTCCGACTCGTCCTCTTTGCCGAGGCCGATCCCGTCCATGACACAGGTGACAACCGGCCCGGTCGGGCCAGAAAAGGTCTGAAGGCGCTTCAACGTCCAATCCATGCGGGGTTACTCCCCCTGAAGCCGCCTGAGTGCAAGCCGATCGGAGAATGGGCCGAGCGAAAAAGGCCCCAGTGGGACAGGACTGAGCTCGCTTTGCACGCCGAGCCGAGGCGGGGGCCCCCAATCAGAGGGGACGGCCGTGTTTGCGGGGATTTTTCACCTGCAGGTATCCGCTCGTCAGGAACGTGTAGACCTGCTGGGTCAGCGCCTCGGCGCTCTCTTCGCTCAGGCCTAGGGTGACCGCCTGATAGAGAAGCTCCTTGAGCGCGCCGATCGTCAAATAGGCCAAAACGCGCGGCTCCCCGTCGCGAACCAGACCGATAGCCTGACCATCCCGGAGGCTCTCGGTTAAGAGCAGGACGATCCCGTCATAGAAGATGCCGAGCTTTCGCTCGAAATCGGGCTCGCCGACCGCATCCGTGAAAAGGATTTTGGTGAGGGAGCGCTCGGCCAGGCACACCCTGAGGATGGCCAAGATGTTCTCCTTCACCTGCTCGTCGACCGGCGGCGCATCTTCGTCGGTCCGAATCCTCACGATTCCATCATTGATACGACGGGCGAAGCGATCGAGCAGCTCGGAGAACGCGTCGCGCTTGTCCTCAAAATAAAGGTAAAACGTGCCGCGGGCGACCCCTGCTTCGAGGGCGATGTCGTCGACGCTGGTCCGCGCGTAGCCTCGCTTAGCGAACACGTCCCGCGCCACGGCCAAGAGCTGCTCCCGTCGCTGTTCGCGCTTCCGCCTTTGGCTGGGCGGGGTGCTACGCTCCTGGGCGGCCTCTTCCCGCTTGGCCGACCCCTTCTTTTTGACCTGACTTTCGCCCCGGGCGCGGCTGCTCGGGGCTGCCTTCTTGGCCCCGGGAACCTTCACGGGCGGGCGCGCTCGAGACGGACTCACGGGAGGAGAGGTACCATGGTCCTCCGGCGTCACAAAAATCGAGGCCGCGGGGCCGTCTGGCTCGCCCGAGCGCAAATTTTGCTCGCGAATCAGTGCGGCACTGGTATCACTGACGTCAGCGTCAGTGGTCTGGGCCGGCGCCCGCCACCGCCGCGCGAGGGAACAATCATGGGCAACGCTTTTCGACGTGAACTGGTCATTGGCATGGACGTAGGTTCGACCACGGTGAAGGCGGTGGTGCTCGACGCCGCCAGCCGCGAGGTGCTGTGGCACGATTACCAAAGACACCATACGAAGCAGCCAGAGAAGTGCCTCGAGTTGCTCGAGGCGATCTGCGCGGCCTTCCCTGACTATCCCCCGGAGGAGTTCCGGATGTTCATGACCGGCTCCGGTTCGGGTCCGCTGACCGAGCCGACGGGAGCCAAGTTTGTCCAAGAAGTGAACGCGGTGACGATCGCCGTCGAGGCGAAACACCCTGACGTGCTCAGCGTGATCGAGCTCGGCGGACAAGACGCCAAGATCATCATGTTCAAGGAGAACGAGGAGACCGGTCAAAAGACCGCGAGCACCTCGATGAACGACAAGTGTGCGAGCGGGACCGGCGCCACCATCGACAAGTGTATGATCAAGGTCGGCGCAGAGCCCGGCTTTGCGACGAGCCTCCGCTTCGATGACTCGAAGCTCCACCACGTAGCGGCAAAATGCGGCGTCTTTGCTGAAACGGATATCGTCAACCTGGTCAAGAGCGGTATCCCGAAAGACGAAGTTCTGAACTCCCTGGCCGACGCCATCGTGAATCAGAACCTCAGCGTGCTCACCCGCGGCAACACGCTCAAAGCTCGCGTGCTCCTGCTGGGTGGCCCCAACACCTACCTGCCATTTCTCCAGGATTGTTGGCGCAAACGGATCCCCGAGACCTGGGAAGCTCGCGGCTACGACTATCCCAAAGATCGTCCCATCGAAGAGCTCATCTTCGTTCCGGAGAACGCTGACCTCTACGCGGCCTTTGGAGCGGCGGTCTTCGGACTCTTGGAGGGCGGGGACGCGGGCCGCTTCCGCGGCGTGCATGGCCTCGCTGACTTCATCAAGAACGGGCGTCGCGCCCGGCTGGGACAGCAGGCAGGTCCTCCGCTCTCGGTTTCCTCGGACGAGACCGAAGAGTTCATGAAGCTCTACCGGATCCCGAAGTTCGAACCGGCTCGTTTCAGCCCTGGTCAGAAGGTTCGCGGTGTGATTGGTCTCGACGGGGGCTCGACCTCGTCCAAGGCGGTCTTGGTCGACGAAAACGGGGCCATTCTTCTCAAGGCCTATCAGCTCTCGAAGGGTAACCCGATCCAGGACACCAAGGAGCTGCTCGAGCAACTCATGGGTCAGATCGAGTCGGCCGGGGCGACCTTTGAGTGCCTCGGCTTTGGCGCGACGGGCTATGCGGCGGACGTGCTCGAAGAGACGGTGCGGGCGGACGTGAACATCGTCGAGACGGTCGCCCACATGATGAGCGCCGTGCACTTCTTCGGCGACGTCGACGTCATCTGTGACATCGGCGGGCAGGACATCAAGGTCCTGTTCATGAAGAACGGCGACATCCAGAACTTCAAGCTCTCGAACAGCTGTTCGGCGGGGAATGGCATGTTGCTCCAGGCGATGGCGGACCAGTTTGGTCTTCCTGTGACGGCCTACGCGGAGAACGCTTTCAAGGCGGAGCTCGCTCCGAAGTTCTCTTACGGCTGCGCCGTCTTCCTCGACACGGACCGCGTGAATTTCCAGAAGGAGGGCTACCAAAAGGAAGAGCTCTTGGCGGGGCTCGCTCAGGTTCTTCCGAAGAACGTCTGGCAGTACGTGGTCCAGATCCCGCGCCTCGCCTCGCTCGGACGCAAGTTCGTGTTGCAGGGCGGGACTCAGTACAACATGGCCGCGGTCAAAGCCCAGGTGGACTACATCAAGCAGCGCGTGCCGGACGCCGAGGTTTACGTCCATCCGCACACAGGCGAGGCGGGCGCGATCGGCGCTGCCATGGAGACGCTGCGTCGCTACAAGCGCACCGGCAAGAGCAACTTCATCGGCATCTCCGAGACGCTCAACCTCAAGTACACCACAAAGAACGACGAGAGCACAGTCTGTCACTTCTGTCCGAACGAGTGCAAGCGCACCTTCATCGACACCGAACGTCCGGACGGGTCGACCAGTCGCTACATCTCAGGGTTCTCCTGTGAGAAGGGGACCGTGGAGAGCAAGGAGGCGATGCTTGAGCTCGTGCGGTCGAGGAAAGAGACCGCCGCGCAGTATCCGAATCTCGTGAGTTACGAGGCGGAGCGCGCCTTCAAACACTTCTTCAAGCCGGCTCCGCTTCCTCCCGCCGGCACCGAGATCGAAGACGTTGTCGTCAAAGAAGGCCTTTTCCGCATCAAGCGCACTACGGTCAAACGCGCCTTCGAACGCTCGAGTGAAGCCGCGGCCGCCCGGCGCAAGACGCTGCGCGTCGGCATGCCCCGCGTGCTCAATATGTACTCGACGGCGCCCTTCTTCCGGACCTACTTCGAGGCCCTGGGTCTCGGTCGTTCGAACGTCGTGTTCAGCGATGAGACGACGGAGGAGATGTTCACCGAAGGGGCGAAGTACGGCTCGATCGACCCCTGCTTCCCGAGCAAGGTCGTTCAGTCACACATTCATAACCTGCTCTTCCATCATCACAACCCCGCGCGCAATCGCCCGCTCCACTACATCTTCTTCCCGATCCTGACCCATGTACCGTCCTTTGTGACGGACACCATGGACAACACGTCGTGTCCGATCGTCGCGGGAACGCCGGACGTGATCCAGGCCGCCTTCACCAAAGAGAAGGACTTCTTCGCCGAACGGGGCATGGAATACTTGGCTCCGGCGCTCTCGTTCTCTGAGCCGAACCTGCTCGCGCACCGCATGTTCGACGCCTTTGGCCCGAGGCTCGGCGTCACACGCGACGAGAGCGATTTCGCCTGTGAGCAGGGGCTCTTAGCGCTCAAGGCCTTTGAGGCAGACCTCGAGGACAAGGGCCGGGCGATCCTTGAAACGGTCGAGGCCGAAGATCGGATCGCGATCTTGGTCCTCAACCGCCCCTACCACAGCGATCCGGGTCTCAATCACGGCATCCCCGAGGAGTTCCAGGTTCTCGGCTATCCGATCTTGAGCTTGCGCTCGATTCCAAAGGACCCCGAGTACTTAAGGCGCTACTTCAAGGAAGAGCTCGAGAGTGGCGTCATGAAGTCGCCCCTCGAGCTCAACCACGTTTGGCCCGAGAACTACTCGGCGAACAGTGCGCAGAAAGTCTGGGGTGCGGTCTTCGCGGCGCATCACCCGAACGTGGCCGTTCTCGATCTCTCGAGCTTCAAGTGTGGTCACGACGCCCCGACCTACGGGCTCATCGACGGCATTTTGCAAACGGCTCGGACACCGACCGCAGCGCTCCACGACCTCGATGCGAACAAGCCGGGTGGCTCCATCAAGATTCGCGTGAAGACCTACGCGCATTCCTTGCGCCTTCAGGCGGAGCGCCTCGAAGACCTCTCCAAGAAGCGCCGCACCTTGGAGCTCTCCATTGAGCGCAAGCGTCTCGAGCTCCTCGAGCTCAAGAAGGCTCAGTCGGAGCGTGCCCTAGGAGCGGCGGATCCAGCTGTTGTCGAGCAGATCGAGCTCGTTCGGAGCCGCGTCCGGGACTACGAGGCCCGCCTCGCTCCAACCCCGGAACCCGTGGAGTCGGGGATTGTTTCCTTGGGCAGGAAGACACCGGACGGCCGGGTTGTTCCAGTGCAGAGAGGTACGGAGCCTGTCGCACATGCTCCGACCCAGGCATCTACGTCCATTCCGGCTGAATGATTCTGTGTTTCTGTAATATTTCGTCCCTGAATTCGTCGGGCATCCGGACGTCCTCATGGGGAGGTCGGTCGGGGCCCGATTTCGGGTGCTCAAGCGCACTTGACCGAGGTTCTTCCGGGGCGTTGACTCGCGGCGCCCCTGGGGTCCGCGGAGTCCCCTGTCCGAGGCTGGGCCGATGCCGCCCGCCGCTCCTAAGAAGATCGAGAGCTCGCCGTAAGTTTGGCGAACCAAAGTCAAAAGACCAAATCTGCCATGTCCGATTCCGGTAGTTCCAGCACGATGAGCGTCGCCTTTGTCGAAGGGTTGTACGCAGACTTTCTGAGAGACCCATCATCCGTTCCGGAGGACTGGCGGCTTTACTTTGCTCAAAGCCCCCCAACGGAGCCGTTCTCGAAGTCGCCTCAACTCGGGCCCTCCTTCAAGCCTCGCTCGCTGTTTGGCGCGCAGTCTTTCGGAGCACGTCCGGTCAAGCATGAGGGCACGAACGGCTACTCAGCGGCTAACGGGGCTCGCACTAACAAAGCAGTCTCTGACGCCCACGTGCTCCAGGACCGCGTCGACGCGCTCGTTCGCGCTTACCGCGTTCGCGGACACATGATCGCGCAGATCGATCCGCTGGGTCTCCCGCGGGCGCATCAGCCCGAGCTCGATCCCGCGTTTTATGACCTTGGTCCTGAGGACCTCGATCGGACGTTCTCGAGTCGCACCATCTTCGGCGCCGAGTCGCTCACCTTGCGTGAGATGCTCCATCGCTTGAGCTCGACCTATTGCCGCTCGATTGGTGTGCAGTTCATGCACATCGATGACCTGCCGGTGAAGAACTGGCTCCAGGAGCGGATGGAGGGGACACTCAACCGAGTCAAGCTGAGCCGCGAAGAGCAGCTTCGCATTTTGGCCAAGCTGACGGACGCTGTGATCTTCGAGGAGTTCATCCAGAAGAAGTTCCTCGGCGCGAAGAGCTTCTCCCTCGAAGGCTCCGAGAGCCTCATCCCTCTGCTCTCCTTCGCTATCGAGCGCGCCGCGCTCCATGGCGTGAACGAAGTCGTGCTCGGCATGGCTCACCGCGGACGCCTCAACGTGCTCGCGAACATCATGGGTAAGAGCCCGCGCAACATCTTCCGCGAGTTCGAGGACGTCGATCCTGAGCTCTTCTTCGGCTCGGGTGACGTGAAGTACCACCTCGGTCATAGCTCCGACTACATCGCGGCCAGCGGTCGCCGGGTGCACCTCTCCCTTTGCTTCAACCCGAGCCACCTCGAGTACGTGAACCCGGTGGTGCTCGGACGCTGCCGCGCCAAGCAGGACCGCGCGGGCGACACCTCGCGCTCCCGTAAGTGCTCCATCATCATCCACGGTGACGCCGCGTTCGCAGGTGAGGGTATCGTTCAGGAGACCCTGAACCTCTCCCAGCTCGAGGCGTACCGAACCGGCGGGACGATTCACGTCATCGTGAACAACCAGATTGGTTTTACGACGCCGCCCTCGGAGGCTCGCTCGACGACCTACGCGACGGACGTCGCCAAGATGCTCCAGATTCCGATCTTCCACGTGAACGGCGAAGATCCCGAAGCTGTCGCGCAGGTTGTGCTGCTCGCGATGGACTTCCGTCGCACCTTCTCGCGCGACGTCGTGATCGACATGTACGGCTACCGTCGTCATGGTCACAACGAGAGCGATGAGCCTGCCTTCACCCAGCCGCTGCTCTATGAGCACATCACGCGGCGCAAGGGCGTTCGGGACGGCTACCTCGAGCATCTTCTGTCCTTAGGTGAGGTGACGCGGGAGGAGGCGGACCAGATCGCCGTTGAGCGCCGCGCACATCTCGAGGCGGAGCTGAGCGAAGCGCGGCGTCCGGACTACGTACGCGTGCACGATTGGCTCGGTGGCGTCTGGCAGGGGTACCAGGGTGGTCCGGAGGACAACATCCCCGAGGTCCCGACGAACATCGACCGCGAGACCATCAGCAGTCTCATGGAGACCTTGTCGAAGGTCCCGGCCGACTTCCATCCGCACAAGAAGATCCAACGTCTGCTCGGACAGCGCGCCGAGATGGGTCGAGGCGAGCGTCCCTTCGACTGGGGGACGGCGGAGGTCCTCGCCTTCGCGAGCCTCGTGAAGGAGAAGACCCGCGTCCGCCTCACCGGTCAGGACGTCGGCCGAGGTACCTTCAGCCAGAGGCACGCCATCCTGCACGACGTCGAAAATGGCCGGCAGTACATGGCCCTTTCGAACATCGCTCCCGATCAGGGCCCGATCCTGATCCAGAACAGCCCCTTGAGCGAAGCGGGCGTGCTCGGCTTCGAGTACGGCTACAGCCTCGACTGGCCGGATGCCCTGGTCCTCTGGGAGGCCCAGTTCGGCGACTTCATGAACGCGGCGCAGGTCATCATCGATCAGTTCATCACGAGCGCGGAAGACAAATGGAAGCGGCTGAGCGGCCTCGTCCTGCTCCTGCCCCACGGCTTCGAAGGCCAGGGCCCGGAGCACTCGAGCGCGCGTATCGAACGTTTCCTCATGCTCGCCGCTGAGGACAACATCCAGGTTGCGCAGCCGACGACCCCCGCAAACTATTTCCACTTGCTCCGGCGCCAGGTGCACCGCAAGTGGCGTAAGCCGCTCATCGTCTTCACGCCGAAGAGCCTGTTGCGCCTTCCGGAGGCCACGAGCCCGATCTCGGAGTTCGAGAACGGTTCGTTCCAGCGCGTGATCCCCGACGATCGCGCGAAGGGAACCCCGACCACCAAGGTCCTCATGTGCTCGGGCAAGATCTACTACGAGCTTGTGCGGCAGCGGGCCGAGCGTGGACGCGACGATCTCGCGATCGTGCGCGTCGAGCAGCTCTATCCCCTCGGTGAGAAGGAGCTTCGCCCTGTCCTCGAGGCCTATGCCCCGGGCACGCCGGTGGTCTGGGTCCAGGATGAGCCTGAAAACATGGGCCCCTGGCGCTTCATTCGAAACCTCCTCAGCGACAATGTCTTTGGCGCCTACCCGCTGAGCGTCGTGAGCCGGCCCGCTTCGGCGAGCCCGGCGACCGGCTCTGCTCGGAGTCACAAGCTCGAGGAACAACGCCTCCACGACAGCGCGTTTGCTTGAAGCAATAGTCGCGATCGAGTATCGTCCAAGTCGTTCTCACACAAAGCAAACAAATACAGGAGCCCTGTCCGAAATGGCTGTTGAGTTGAAGGTGCCCTCCGCCGGTGAGTCGATCACCGAGGTTCAGATTGGCGAGTGGTTGAAGAAGGAAGGCGACACCGTTCGCCGCGATGAGATCCTCGTCGTGATCGAGACGGACAAGGTGACCGTCGAGCTGCCGGCTCCCGAAAGCGGCACGCTCACGAAGATCCTGGTCGGCGCGGGCAAAGACGCGGCGGTCGGTGACGTGATCGGTTACCTCGAGCCCGGTGCACCGGCTGAGACCGGCCCGAGCGCGCCCCAAAAGAGCGCGGCTCCTCCGGCAGCGGCTCCTGTCGCGCCCCCGCCGCCCGCTCCCGCTCCCGCCCCTGTCGCGGCTCAGGCTTCGGAGGAAGAAGAGCGCGACGTGCGGAAGTCTCTGCCCCCCGAGGCCTTTGCTCGCGTGATGCCCGCGGCGCAGCGCGCGCTCGCGGACGCAGGTCTCGAGGCGGCGAGTGTGACTCCCACCGGGCCCGGAGGACGACTCCTGAAAGAGGACGTTCAGAGGCACGTCGAGCGCGCCGCGAAGCCGGCCCCCGCACCTGCGGCTCAGATCATCCCCGACGAACGCGGCGAGGAAATCGTTCCGATGAGCCCGATGCGTCGCAAGATCGCGGAGCGGCTCGTCGAATCGCAGCAGACCATGGCGCTGCTCACGACCTTCAACGAGGTCGACATGAGCGCGGTGATGAACCTGCGCAAGCAGTACCAGGATCAGTTCGTCAAGAAGTACGGCGTCAAGCTCGGCTTCATGTCCTTCTTCGTGAAGGCGGCGGTCGAGTCGCTCAAGCAGTTCCCGGCCGTGAACGCCGAGATCCGCGATCGCTCGATCGTCTACAAGAACTACTACGACATCGGCGTGGCGGTGGGCGGTGGTAAGGGTCTGGTTGTTCCGGTCATCCGCAACGCCGACCGACTGAGCTTCGCTGAAATCGAGCAGACGATCTCCGAGTACGGCGCTCGGGCTCAGAAGAACCAGATCAAGCTCGAAGAGCTGCAGGGCGGAACCTTCACCATCTCGAACGGCGGCGTGTACGGCTCGATGCTCTCGACGCCGATCGTGAACCCGCCCCAGTCGGGCGTCCTTGGCATGCACAACATCGTCGAGCGCCCCGTCGCCGTCGACGGCAAGGTCGAGATTCGTCCCATCATGTACATCGCGCTGACCTACGACCACCGCATCGTCGACGGCCGTGAAGCCGTCAGCTTCCTGAAACGCATCAAGGACTCGATCGAAGCTCCCGCTCGTATCCTGCTCGAGGTCTAATAAGGACATGGCCGTCTCTCACGACATTATCTTCATCGGCGGTGGTCCCGCCGGTTACACGGGTGCGATCCGGGCGGCTCAGCTCGGCCTGAACACCGCGTGCATCGAGCTGGAGCCGAAGCTCGGCGGAACCTGTCTCCGGGTGGGGTGTATTCCTTCGAAGGCGCTGCTCGAGGCTTCGGAGAAGTACGACGAAGCGCGCTCGAGCCTCGCTGAGTTCGGGGTCAAGGTCGACAGTGTCTCCCTCGATCTCGAGAAGATGATGGCCCGCAAGACTCAGATCGTCGACGGTCTGACCGGGGGCATCGACTACTTGTTCAAGAAGAACAAGATCACCCGTTACCTCGGGCGCGGGCGGATTGCCGCCCCGGGCAAGGTGGTCGTCACGGCAGACGACGGGACCCAGACGGAGCTCACCGCTCAGCACATCATCATCTCTACCGGGAGCAATGTGGCGTCGCTCCGCGGTGTCGAGCTCGACTACGATCGAGTCGGAACCAGCACCGAGGCTCTCTCGTACCCGTCCGTTCCCGAGCATCTTGTCGTGATCGGCGCCGGTTATATTGGCCTCGAGATGGGCTCGGTTTGGAAGCGTCTGGGCTCGAAGGTCACTGTCGTCGAGTACCAGGATCGCATTCTGCCGGGCATGGACGCAGAGCTCGCGCGAGACGCGCTGCGCCTGTTCAAGAAGCAGGGCATCGAGTTCCGTTTGGGTTCGAAGGTCACCTCCGCGCGCAAGGATGGAGACGGGGCGATCGTTGAAATCGAGGGTCAAGAGCCGCTGCGCGCCGATCGCGTGCTGCTCGCGGCTGGCCGCGTTCCGAACACGGATGGGCTTGGCCTCGATGAGGTCGGCGTCGAAACCGACAGGCGCGGTTTCGTGCGGGTCGATGATCACTTCCGGACCACAGTCACGGGCATCTACGCGGTAGGTGACGTGATCGGCGGGGCGATGCTCGCGCACAAGGCCGAGGAAGAAGGCGTCGCTTGCGTCGAGAGCATCGTGACTGGCTTCGGTCACGTGAACTACACGGCCATCCCGGGCATCGTTTACACGCACCCGGAGATCGCCACGGTGGGCGCGAGCGAGGAACAGCTCGGGGAGCGCAGCGTCGACTATCGAAAGGGGACTTTCCCGTTCCTCCCGAACGGACGCGCTCGCGCCCTCGGGATGACCGAGGGCAAGGTGAAGATCCTCGCGGACGCGAAGACGGATCGCATCCTCGGCGTGCACATCATCGGCCCCCGGGCCGGCGATCTGATCGCCGAAGCAGTCGTCGCTATGGAGTTCGGGGCCTCATCCGAAGACCTGGCGCGCTCCTGCCATGCGCACCCAACGCTGTCCGAGGTGATTCGAGAAGCGGCTCTTGCTGTTGACGGTCGCGCCCGGCAGATGTGAAGCCGAGGGGCGTTCGGAGTTCGAAGGGGAGCGCGTGAGCGCTCCCTTTTTCTTTTTCGGCCTGTCTTTGCCCCTGCCGCTCTCGCTGTGTCTTTCGCACGAGTCGCCGGGGCGCGCGCCTGTTCCTACGCCGATTGAGAGCTGCTCCGGGTCCTCTCACGTGAGCGATTGTGAAGTGAGTGGAATCTAGAGGGTTCGCGTCGGACACTCCTGTCTACTGAGCAGTCGCTCCCATTGCCGCACGGTGTCATTTGCGTTAGGCGGATCCTCATGGAGAGGAGTGGTAAGGATATGACGAGTTTTCCGAAGGTTTCGAATGGAGCCCGCCGCCTCCTGGTTCGGCGAGGTTCACTTGCTCTTGTTTCGACGCTTGTCGCTCTCGCACCGATTTTCGTCGGCTGTAAGAAGCCCGAGGAGAAGAAGGCGGAGCCGACGCCGGAGCCAGCTCCGACTGCGGTGAAGGCGCCCGTTACCGAGACGCAGCTCCCGCCGCTCCCCAAGGTGCCGGAGGTGCCGATCCCCGAAGACAATCCTCAGTCCGAGGCAAAGATCGCCCTCGGCAAGAAGCTCTTCTTCGACAAGCGTCTGAGCGTCGACGGAAGCATGAGCTGTTACTCATGCCATTTGGACGAAAACGGCAACGGTGGCGCGACGCCGCGCGCCGTGGGCCCGAAGAACGTCCAGCTTCCGCGTCACAGTCCGACCCTCTGGAACGTGGGCTTCTTGCCGGCGCTCTACTGGGACGGCCGCGCAGCCTCCCTCGAAGCGCAGGCTCTCGGCGCGTGGGGGGGAGCGAATATGGGCGTTGGCGCCGATAACCTCGACAAGAAGGCTCAGGAGATCGCGAAGCTCCCCGAGTACAAGGCTGCCTTCGCGGAGGTCTTCCCCGGCGAAAAGATCGGCAAGGACCACGTCGCCAAGGCTCTCGCTTCGTACGAGCGGACGCTCGTTTGTAACGACACAGCTTTCGACAAGTTCGCGGCGGGAGACAAGAGCGCCCTTTCGGACAGCGCCCGCGCGGGTCTCGAGCTGTTCATGGGCAAGGCAATGTGCGTCGCGTGCCACGCTCCGCCTCACTTCACCACCGCAGCTATGGGCGCGGGTGCGTTCTTCAATACGGGGGTCGGAACCAAGGACGTTCCGGAAGATCAGGTCGACATTGGACGCATGAAGGTCACGGAGCGCGACGCCGACTGGGCTGCGTTCAAGCCGCCGACACTGCGCAACGTTTCTCGTAGCGCGCCATATTTCCACGACGGTCACGCAGCCACGCTCCGCGAAGCGGTCATGTTCATGGCGAGTGGCGGTTACGACAACAAGAACAAATCTCCGCTCCTGAGCGACAAGAAGCTGACCGACACGGAGATCGACCAGCTCGTGAGCTTCCTCGAGGCGCTCGAGTGCCCGGGCCGCCTCTCCGGGGACTGAGGGCGAGGGTGTCTGGACCGCTCGGGCTCAAAAAGAGCTCAAGCGGTCTCGGAAGTTCCACGCTTGTCGCGTGACAGAGGGCTCGTGCTCACCATAATGAGCCCCGACTGATGGGCACCCAGAAGATCGAAGGAGCGAAGCGTAAGCTCGTCGCGCTGTGGGCCCTCGGCGGTGTCACTCTGCTTCTCGTTCAAGCGCTCGTCCGCCTCACGCCGATTGCCTGGGAGCCGGTAGCGAGCTCCGCCCTGACGCCGTTGCTTTGGGTCGTCTACGTCGCCTGGACGCTCATGAACGCCTATTTTGAAGGCTATCGCGGCTTTCATTTGGCGTTTGTGCCGCGGGTCGTGGGCCGGACAGAGCGGTTGCTCGATGAACCGACGCTTCTTCGCGTGCTCTTAGCGCCCCTCTACGTGATCGGTTATTTTGACGCGACGAAGAGCGAGAAGGTGCGCGCCTGGGGCGTGACGATCTTGGTCTGGATCGCGATCTTCATCGTGCGAAAATTCCCTCAGCCGGCTCGAGGCATCGTCGACGCAGGTGTGGTTTGTGGTTTGTTCTTCGGCACCCTGAGCCTCCTTGTCCAAGGCGCACCTGTGCTCTTCGGTCGAGTCAGCGCGAAACCGGGCGCGACCGGCGCGGTCGGATAAGCATAGGGCTGGGAGGGCGCGCCCCGACCACCCGCGCCCATTTCACTCAATGCAGCGTTTTTATCGGCAACTCGTTAGTGGACGAAGAGGCGAGAGCTGTCGCTCGACTCCCCGTAAGGATCGGGGATGAGATTCAGGGGGGTGCTGTCCGGATCATCGTTGAAGCGGAGCGACATGCGCTGCTTCGCTCCGCTCTCCGAGAGCTTCCCCCAGAGCTCAAGGAGAGCTCCTCGTTCCTCCGCTTCCTCACTGCCTGGAGGCCAAGTTCCCCCGGCGAGCATCAATTCTCCGTCCAGCGGTAACCAGCCCAAGAGCGTCTTGCAGAGACGTTCCCGCGACTTGCGCCAAGTCGAGTTCGGGGCAGCGACGTAGGCTGCCATCACGAGGCGCATTCCTTCGCTCGTCAAACGAGTGCAGCGCGCGATCACGCGCTTCTCGAGGTCGTCGGCGCTCTCGTCGGGCGACGCCGTCTCGACGAGATTCAGATGAGCTCGAGCGCCGAGACGGTGCGTCCAGGTCGGCCACTCGGCCCCTGGCTCCACGATCAACAGCGTAGCTTCGTTTTCCGGTTTCCTCACGCTACCCCCCTAACCAAAGAGCCCCCGCTCCCATTCCCTTGTTCTCGAATTCTGTCCCGAGCACGATTCCCACTGGCCCATCTTTCGGCAGAGGGTCCCCCCGGATCTCGGCATCTTGTCTCCGAAGTTCTCTCGGTCAAGCGCGCACCGGAACCTCGCGTAGCTGCACGAGAATCCGTCAGGAGTGAGAGCCGCGCCACCACAAAAACGGGACGGGACGCCCGCGGCGTCCCGTTTATCATCCGTTAGACTGGCCTGGCGTCCAACGCCGACGCCTTTTACTACCTTCTCTCACCCATAACTCATGCCCATCGCGTGGAAACCCTTGTCCACGTAGATGGTGCTGCCGGTGATGCCGGAGGCGAGCGGGCTCGCGAGGAATGCCGCTACGGCCGAGACCTCCTCCTGAGTGAGGCGCTCGCGCAGCGGTGCGTGCTGCTCGTAGTGCTCGACGTACTCTTGGATGTGGCCAGTGGCGCTGGCGGCGCGGGAAGCGTACGGGCCGGCGCTGATCGTGTTGACGCGGATGCCGTAACGGCGACCGGCCTGATAAGCGAGGTACTTGGTGTCGCTCTCGAGCGCTGCCTTGGCGGCGTTCATGCCACCACCGTAGCCGTGGATGACCTGCTGGGAGCCGAGATAGGTCAGCGAAATGGCGCTGGCGCCTTTCGACATCAAGGGGCCAAAGCGACTCACCATACTCACCATCGAGTACGCGCTCACGCTGAGCGCGGCGAGGTAACCCTTACGGGAGGTGTCGATGACGTCCTTGGCGACTTCAGGGCCGTTCGCTAGCGAGTGAACGAGGATGTCGAGGGAGCCTTCTCCGAATTCCTTCTTCCACTGATCGACCATGCCCTGGATCGTGAAATCCCCACGATCGGCGTAGCGCTTGCTCGTGCGGACCTCTTCCGGGACGTCCTCCATCGTGTCGTAGGCGGCGTCGAGGGCAAAAACCCGCTCGAACTCGAGGAGCTGTCCGTTCGACAGCCTGCGATCTTCGTCGAATTTCCCGCGCTTGAGCATCGTTTCGAAGATGCCCATGGCCGGCGGCCAGGAAGCGACGGAAACCTTTGCGCCGCAATCGGCCAAATCTCGGGCGATAGCGAATCCGAAGCCAGTTGCGTCGGACACGCCAGCTACCAGTGCTCGTTTTCCGCGAAGATCGATGCTTGGCATAACTTGGGGCCGGGTTTTTCCATCGCCTTTCCCTCCTGGCAAGCCGGAAACTCCTGAGAGCCTGGATTTCTCTCGAGATGTCTGGGGCGAAAGTGCCCTCGGGGTGCGTTCCGCCTGGTCCGCTTGCGTTTGACAGGTCGCGGAAAGTGGGGATCCTTGCCGCGCAATGTCCCGAGATCTGACGCGGCTCGAGCCCGCCATGGCCCTGATCTACGGCGGGAACAAGGTCGCCCTCGTTGATGAGGCCCTCGCCCGCGCGTTTCAACCTGGAGACTCGGTGTTCGTGGACCCACAAGGGAAGATCCTCCACATCCCGAAGCAGGAGCGCGAGCGCGCTGAGGAGGCGGTGGGGCGAGCGGAGCGGGCCTTTTCGGCCATGCGTGAGGTCTCCGACGCGGCCATCTCGCGCTTCTTCCTGGCCTTTGCCGCGCGACTCGAGGACCCGAAGGTTTGGGCCGAGATCGAGCGCGTGAACGCCGAGGACGTCCGCGCAGCGACGGCTCGGGGCCGTTCGACGACTCGGCTCGCGGTGAGTGAGGCTCTCCGGCGCGGAATGATGGAAGGGCTGCGAGGCTGGGCGGAGTTCCCGGCGACCCGTGGTCAAATCGTCGAAACCGTCGATCACGGTTCATTCAAGGCCGAGCTGATTCGTGCAGAGCTCGGCGTCGTGGCCTTCGTGTTCGAGGGCCGGCCCAATGTTGTGGCGGACGCGACCGGCGTGCTCCGAGGCGGCAACACGGTGGTCTTCCGCATTGGGCGGGATGCTCTCGGAACGGCCAAGGCGATCCTTGCTGGCGCAGCCTTCCCTGCGCTGCGCGAGGCGGGCTTGCCGGAAGGTGCGGTTTCGCTGGTCGACAGCGAAGCGCATGCCTCCGGATGGGCGCTTTTCCAGGACACGCGCCTGGCCCTCGCGGTCGCGCGGGGCTCTGGTCCCGCGGTCGCCACTCTCGGCGCGCTGGCTCAGAGCGCAGGCGTCCCGGTCAGCCTGCACGGGACCGGTGGAGCGTGGATGGTCGTGGGACCCGAAGTCGATCCGGCTCGTGTCACGCAGAACGTTTTCGACTCTCTCGATCGCAAGGTCTGTAACACCTTGAACACGATCTGCGTGCCGAAAGTATCGGCCGCTACGCTGGTGCCGGCGTTCCTCGAGGGACTCAAGCGCGCGGCTGCCCGGCGCAATACGGAATACAAGCTCCATGTGAGTGAGGAGTCGGTCTCGGCGGTGCCGAAGGAACTCTTTGAGCGCGAGGTGCCTATTGCGCGCGCGGAGGGGGAGGTGCGCGAGAAGCAGGCGGAAGTGCTCGCTCCCGATCAGCTCGGTCGCGAGTGGGAGTGGGAAAATAGCCCCGAGGTGACGCTGCGTCTGGTCGACTCCCTCGACGAAGCGATCGATCTCTTCAACGCCCAGAGTCCGCATTTTGTGGCCTGTCTGCTTTCGGATTCCCCCGAAGCTCAGGAGCATTTCTACCGCCGCGTCGACGCGCCGTTCGTCGGGGACGGTTTCACGCGCTGGGTCGACGGGCAGTATGCGCTCAAGAAGCCGGAGCTCGGCCTCGCCAATTGGCAAAACGGGCGGCTGCTCGGTCGCGGCGGGATCCTCACGGGCGACAGCGTCTATTCGATCCGCACGCGCGTTACAGGAACGGCGAGCGGTAAGCCGCGCTGAAGGCGCTCAGCCGGTCGCGAAACGAACAAGGGCACGGCGCGTGAAACGCGGGTGCCTTGTGCTTTGGCCCACTCATGCGCGGCCGCGCCAGGGTGGTTCATTCGTCGATGTAGATATTGTCGAGGTAGAAATCGACGGCTTCGCCATCGGGCGGGTCCATCTTGAAGTGGATCGCGTAGACGCGGGTGATGTCGAAGGGATTTTTGCGGGTGCACCCTTCGCCGCAACCCTCGAATAGAGAGAAATCGACCTCCTGAACCTTCCAGGAAGACGAGACGGGAATGAGCGAGAGAGCTTCAACATGCTTGTCGCAGTCGTCTCCTTCGCCAATTTTTGAGCACAGGTCGGTGTCGCGGTGGGAGGCATAGTCTTCGAGGGCGACCCGTAGAGGCGTGCCTCGAATAGCTCCTTTGACCTCGAAGATGATCTTCTTGTAGGGGCTGAGGTCGAAAGGATCCCCCCTTTTGAGGGTGAGCGCGATGTCGATACCCCAGTCGTCATCCTTATTAGGGTCGTCATCGTCAAAGGTGGCAGCCACGTGCAATGCGAGGTCATCCTCGTCACTCGCGTCGCGAGGCTCGAGCATTTCCGCAACAGTCTTAGCCGCCCAAGTAGTGCCCTCTTGGTTGTAGCGATAGATCTCGCCGAAAAAGGGATTACTGGAGATGATATGGGTGGACATGTCGGTGAGCACGAAAGGCCCTTCCAGAGGAGGCCCTCCGCCCGTGCCTCTGTCACCGCCGGCGGCTGGCATACCGCCTGCTGGAGGTGCGCCGCCGCTGTCTGGAGTCGCGCCCCCGCTATTCGAACCTCCCATGTCCGGCATGCCGCCGGTATTGGTGGCGCCTCCGCCGCCGCTACCGGTGCTCGCGCCGCCGCTCGCGCGACCACCAGAGCCTCCGTCGTCGTCTGCGCCCTTTCCGCCCGATGACGAGCTCGGCTTTCCACCCGAAGACTTTCCTCCGCTCGAGTCGGCGTTGTCGTCCGAGTCTCCGAGGAGTCCATCGTGATAGACCGAGCAAGCCTCTATCCATGAGAAGGCGAGCAGCGGAACAAGAAAGCGAGAAAGCCTCACGACGTAAATCCTAGCACAAGGGGAGCGGACTCGGCCGCTCGAAGGCGCAACCGAACCTTTCCACACGCCACGATCGAAGCGCAGGCGAGCGAGAGGAAGGGGAGAAAATTCGCTCCGGACGTGAACATCCAGTCATTCAAGAAACGGGCGCTCGAAGAGGTCGAGCGGAGAGCGGGACAATGGCTGACGAGAGCCGCTTCTTCAAGTGGGACATTGTGTGCCGTCGTCTCCAGGGCCGCGGGTGACGCGGAGCGATGATGATGCTTTCAGGAGCGGCCAGAGAGCGCGATCCAGCTCGCTGAGGATCCGGTAGGCGGTCTCGCGGGCGCTCGGAGCACCGGGAGCCCGCACCTCGTCGAGTAGAGCCCGGCGCACCCCATCGCGAATAGGCTCCGGGAGTCCGACGAGATCGCGCGGGCTCGGGAGTTCATCGAGTACGGCGTGGAAGGTGCGTGCGCGCCGGAGCGCTTCGAGGCCGTCCGCTTCGCCGTCCGTGAGGGCGCGCCAGAGGCAGATGCGGCCGAAAGCGACGGGAAAACGGGCGGCGAGGGTCGTGAGCGCATCGGGGGAAAACGCACCAAGGCCGGCTCGCTGCACGCACCTCTGAGCTGTCGTGAGAGGACAGTGAAGAGCGAGGGCTCGCGGCAATGGCGCGGGCGTCATGTCGGCGAGAGCGTCGAGCTGATGAGGCAGCAGGTGTTCGAAGGGGATCAGGCGAGGCTCGAGCGCGGCGAGCACAGCGTCAGGGGCGGCGCGGAAGAATGCTTCGAGATGGTCTCCTGCTTTGTCAGTGAGCTCCTCGACCCACCCAGGGATCTCACTCGGCGGCAGAGAGCGGAGCACGTTCCACGCATCGACGAAGAGAGTGCGCGGAGGCATCTCGAGGGACTCGAGGGCTGAAGTGAGAACGGTCCAGGGGACGCGCTGGAGCACTTCGAGAGAGGCGAGCTCCGGTCGCCCGATGCTCGCGGCGCGCAGGAGCCGGAGGACGGGATGGTCGTCGATGAGCGTTTCGTGGGAGCTGGCGACGGAGAGGCGGAAAAGAAGCGCCCAGACGGCCCCCTGGAGCTCCCCATCACTCTCCATAGGGAGCCAGCTGACGATGCGCGGAATCCAGGGAGCGAGCGCGTCGGATCGCTCGGAGCGCAAAGGATCCAGAGCGGGAGGGAAGGCAGCGTGGTGTTCGATGAGCGCGAGGAGGGCGGCGCTGAAGCGCCCCACGGGGCGAAAGCGCGGCTCCCAAAGTCCCTCGAGGTACACGCCGACACGCCGAAAGGAGCGCAAGGTTTCGAGGGCGAGCTCTTCGGGGACCGAGTGCCCGTGGAGCGTGGAGATCCCGAGGCTCTCGAGAGCTGCCTCGAGAGCAGCGCCGTGCTCGGGAAGCGACTCGTCAAAGGACTCGAGGAGCTCTTCGTGAGCCGAGAAGTTCTCTTCGGAAGCGAGACGCTCGAGCTCTTCCTGGAGCGGACTATGGCCTCGTTCCGGGAGCTCGCGGAGCAGCCCTTGGCCCCAGGCGCTCGGGGAGAGCCCGAGCGCTTCCCGAGCGGCGCGTTTGCGAAGGACCGGCAGGAGACAGTAGGGCGTGAGGGTATAGAGTTCCTCGGCGCCCGACTCGCCGGGTGAGCTCGGGTGCAAGAGCGACGCCGAGATCAGTGCGCGCGCGAGTTTATGGCCGCGGGGAGGGAGCGCTCCTGTGATGCGCTTGAGCTCTTTGGCCGTGAGATCGACGCCGCGCAGAGCACTCTCGAGCCACACGGGATCGGCGAGCTCCGCCGCGCGAGAGTCGAGGAGGCGCGACCAGGCGTCGAGTGGGAGGGCGCTTGGGAGAGAAAGGCCTGTGTCGACGAGCGTTCGAGCAGCGGCCTCCGTCAGCGCGTCGAAAGCGACGGCGGCGAAGCGGGCTGGCGCGGATTCTTCGGGGTTTGCCTCGCGGAGGCGCCGTTCGAGCAGCTTTTTCAAAGCTGCTTCGAGGTTCAAGCGATGGAGTTCGGCGTGGGGGATCTCGTCTGTGAGCCCGATCATACCGAGCAGCTCACCGAGGGACGCGTCAGGTCCGAGCTGCCGCCTAATCCAAGTTTCCGAGCGGTCGGGGTCGAGGTTCGAGTCGGCGCCGAGTCGCTCCCGAATCCAGTCGATGAGCTGACTGAGATACGAACTCGCGGGAGCCGAACGTACGATGCGCGCGCCCGGAGGGAGCACACCGAGTTGGCCTTCGCGGGCAGCGAAGCAAACGGGTCTCTGGGAAACGCGGAGTTCTTCAAAGTCGGCCTCGTCGAGCTCGACGCGAGGATCGAGATCGAGCAGGAGCGCTCCGCGCGTGGGGAGTTTTCGAAGCTCAGTGGTTTGTGAGACGGGGCAGAAGTGTGCTAGACCACGAGCCGTGAGCCACTTGCCGACGAGCCCTCGACCTGCGCCGTCCGAGGTGACCCAGACGAGCGGGGACCACTCGGTCCGCGCCGTGAGCTCCGGGGGGAGCCCCGGGGGGAGGTCTTCCCGGGCGAGGTCGAGCTCCCGGGCGAAGCGCACGTCCCACAGGCGCATGCGGCGCACGTCGACGGTCCCCGGCTTTTCGCCGAGCTGGGTCTTCAGCTCGAGCAGGGGCAGCCGAAGGATCTCGGCGATGACGATTTGTTCCTCGGGACGGTCCCGGAGCCAGTCGAGCTCCTGGCCCCGGTCGAGCTTACTGAAGAGCGCGCTCAGAGAGCGCTCCTGGATGCGGGAACGGTCGGGCCAGTCCCGGTGTGCGAGGGAGAGTCGGGCTAGCTCGCCCAGGCTGGCGATGGGGGGCGTGGAGCGCGCCATGAGATCTCGGAGCCAGCCCATGAGTGTCGTTTCCTTCTTCGGTGGTCAGTCTGGAGTGAGTTCGGGGGGCGGGGGGCGCCCGCGGCCCGGAGCGCGTGCAGCATCCTCGCATACTGCACGAATGATGCAAAAAACTGCGCGCAGCATGAATCGTTTCCAATAGTTATGCTGTGATGCTGAATCGCCCGTCGTCCTTTTTCTTAAGGAAGGACCCGGCGAGCGGAAGCGGGCAGTTGCGCGGGCGCCGGGGCCCTTCCGGACGCAGCTGGCTGTTTTGAAGCGATGCGGAAGTGCGATCGCGGGCTGCTTACGGGGCCACTCTCAGCGGCTGGGACAGCTTGTGCTGAGAGGGACCCCGTGAACCCGGCTTGGGACTGGGGAGGGCGGCGGGGTATCCCGGACACTCGCCGTGGGGGCTCACTTGGGACCAGGCGGATCGGCGACTCCAAAAGAAGCTCCACTGCCGGCCCACACTTTCCGGTTGTGCCTGTCCGGTGGGGGAGGCCGCTCAGGGCGATTTCGGGGTAGGTGGGAGGCGTGGCACGGGGGGAGGTTGGGGCGCGCGGCAAGAGGGGGAGGCACGTTGCGAGGAGACGTCTGGCGGAAGAGCGGTCTGGCGGAAGAGCGGTCTGGCGGAAGAGCGGTCTGGCGGAAGAGCGGTCTGGCGGAAGAGCGGTCTGGCGGAAGAGCGGTCTGGCGGAAGAGCGGTCTGGCGGAAGGGCGGTCTGGCGGAAGAGCGGTCTGGCGGAGGGATTCCGGCCCGCGGCAAGAGGGGGAGGCACGTTGCGAGGAGACGTCTGGCGGAAGAGCGGTCTGGCGGAAGGGCGGTCTGGCGGAGGGATTCCGGCCCGCGGCAAGGGGGGGAGGCACGTTGCGGGGAGACGTCTGGCGGAAGAGCGGTCTGGCGGAAGGGCGGTCTGGCGGAGGGATTCCGGCCCGCGGCAAGGGGGGAGGCACGTTGCGGGGAGACGCCTGGCGGAAGAGCGGTCTGGCGGAAGAGCGGTCTGGCGGAAGGGCGGTCTGGCGGAAGAGCGGTCTGGCGGAGGGATTCCGGCCCGCGGCAAGAGGGGGAGGC